>Ga0206976_1137_pt1 | contig 23213 bp, 19 predicted proteins | sample Alteio_BWOrgHeat_82_FD_152926 | JGI IMG/M metagenome (GOLD analysis project Ga0206976, IMG submission 152926) | Enriched cells from forest soil in Barre Woods Harvard Forest LTER site, Petersham, Massachusetts, United States -... | ecosystem: Environmental > Terrestrial > Soil > Temperate forest >... | reverse complement strand
GGCGGCGATACCGGACTTGCGAAGCTGGTAGGCGCAGGCGAGTCCCGAGATTCCGGCGCCGACGATCAGGACTGGGACGTGGGTGGTCATTTGGTCGCTTGGCTGCCGGGATGGGGCGCAATGAATTGCTCCCCTACAATTCTCGTCCGGGAGCCATCGTATCATTTTGAATTCGCGGCGCCGCCTGAAGTCTGGTGTGCTACCGGGCGGCAGATTGGCTGAGGTGGAAGTCGGGATAGACCGATGTCTGTAGCTGCCCTTACCCCCTACCTCCCCCCCTCCCCCTTTTTTTGAAACTGCGGATTCTAAAGGACTTTAAGCCCTGTGTTTTGAAACTGCGCATTCCAAAGGGGTTACGGGCGGATTTTTCGAAACTGCGGATCCTAAACGGGATAGAGGCCAATGGTGCGTGTCGAGTGGCTAGAACCAGCTTAACGCGAAAAGACTGGGAAGAAGAAAAAGATAACACCCCGACCGGGTCGGGGTAAACGCCTACGCGGAGAGCACACCGACCCGCTCGGGGTAAACGCCGGTTGCGCAGAGAGGCGGGTGACGCTGGGCGGGGCTGGAAGTCGATGTTCACGCTCTATATTACCGCAAGTTGTGATGACTTGTCAAGTTATTTCTTATGTAGTAATGATTCGAACGAGCTGCTTGGGGGGCGTAAGTTGATAAGAGGATTGGAGATGCGCGGAAATTTTGTAATCGAAAAACGGTGTTTGGCTGGGCCCAGCTGGGGAGTCGCGGCCTTCGATGGCACGAGATTACACCCGTACCCTAAAAACCGAGGGGGGCAGCCGAATTTGACGAGACAGACTACTCGTTCGCAGCGGATCGGCTCGGATCGATGTTTCCAGTCTGAAGGTCTTACATAGGTGCAATTGTAGCGTGGCCTGTCGGCGAGCACCCGTTGCCAGCTCAAGTCGCACAGAATAAGCTAAGCATTCATAGGTATGGCGCCGGAAACCGACCGGAGAATCCTCGGAGTCGGCGCGGCACACAATCCTGGACGGAGATCCGCCTAATGGCTAATAAGCAATCCGACGACGCGAAAAAGCTCATCGAGTTTGTGGTCGCCAATCTTGATTTTGCGAAGATTATGGAGAATTACTCGCGAGGTGGTGAATACACCCTTTTATTTCTGAGGACTGAAGACCCTGAGCTCGATGGTCTCCGCCTAGTCTGGATGAACGCGTGGCTAGCGTCGGACGAGCATATCGCCGAGATCGAATCTTCGTCCGCACACCTGCAAGGTAGATATTTTCAGCACGGTTTTCATCCCGGCTACGGGACAAATCCGCAGGGCTCATTCTACGAGCCCATTTATGGAGGATCTGCTGAGCCTCTCATTCTCGGATGGTCGGCGGACGGTAAGGAGATAGACCCGGAGCTTTCTCAAGAATTCGAGCGCTGCTACAACCTAACTCGGACTGATGAGAATCAGAAGACTGTTTGGGATTCCTGGAAGGAAGCCCTGGACGAGGTAGTTGTCCTAGAGAAGCACGGGAGCACAAACTTCGTCGTCACTGCTCGTACCGATTTTGTTAGAGATTTCCAGCATTTGAGGAAGCGCTGGCTCTTAGTCGGCGTCTACGGTGAATGGGGGAACCGAATGGCTGGGGAGCCCCGAACCTGGGCCGTTCATCATGAAGCCCAGAAATGCAAGTTGCACTTATTCGGCATACGCGATGATTCTGGTTACAAATACGTCGAGGCCCAAGGTTACTTTCTGTTTCCCGTTCCTCTGGAAGAAGGGTTTTCTGCGGGATGGGGTCTTGGAGTCCCGTCAGGTTTGAAGGCGATCGCCGAGAAGATTGAGTTTCAGACTTCGGTCGGGAGGGTCAAGCCCTGGGAAGTTCGCGAAGGAAATCGCTTTGATGGCCACGCGTCGGCCACCGCAGCGTTTGACCAAGAGGTATTGCGCCGATACCAGACCGAGCCGGGAGCCGATGTCTCGCTCGGTAACATCGGCCAGCTAGAGATCACATCCAAGAAGGTTCACCTGCGGCGTATAGCTATGCTACTCGGTACAGAGTATGTCTCTGCTTGGGTAGGCGACTTCGTTGAGGGCGTTCCTCCTTCGGAGTGGCCCCACTGGCAGAGTTTCAATATTCCATTCATCGGATTTGAGAGTCAGAAACAACTCTACGAGGCGAAGAATTTGTTCCGAATGGTCTTCGGTCTGATTCGTCAAACCAGACTAATCAACAGGAGATGGCTGCGTATAACTCAAGATGGCCGCATACCATTCAATCTGGAACATAACACCGAGAAAGACTACAAGGCTCTGACCAAAGCCTTACCACGAGGTCCTGACGCGCACGAACTGATTGACCGTGCGAAAGCTCTCGACGGGCTAATAATCGAACGCGTAGGTTCCACGCCATTGAAGGCCTTCCTGAAGCTGACCGGCTTCGCCACACAAGAAATAGAAGAGCTAGGTAGTATCAAGCTGCTCTCCACTTTTATGATGGTTGTCCGAATCGCGGAAGCGGCTGAGGAATGGCACGACAGTATTAAAGCCGCACTCTCGTATGCACACAAAAAGGTCGCTAGCTGGCAGAAGGGCCAGTCACGAGACCTTGCGTCAGACGAACTCAAGTTAATCGAGCTAGTAGCTCGGGACTTCGAGATCATGTTCTTGTTAAATGATCTGCGCCTGCTTGCAGCCCATCCAATAGCGACCCAATTGGACAGGGGAGTTGCGCGTGCATTTAGGGACCATTCGCGCGAGCCGATTGATCTCCATCAATACAGAAATCTCATTCTTTGCCTTTACAACGATCTCGCGGATTGCTTAGAAACGTGCGCAACATAGATATGCGAATAGATATGGTAATTACATCAAGAAAAGAGTGAGCGCAGGCCAAGGGCGCCCCTACAAAGTCGCAAAAGCAGATTTCTTCCGACGAGGTCGGAACCTTCGGTCGCTGCGCTCGGAATGACAAATTAATGCGCTGATAGACGTTCTATCGGGAAAGATTTAGGATGTTCGCTATTCCTATGCGAAAAACAACTTGGTTTGCGATTTTTGTTGTTGCGCTGATACCGGTCTGTCTCTTTAGCCAGGGCCAGCAAGGAGCGACGGTTATTTCTGTGGACGCTGGGCATGTTGGCGCGGCGATCTCTTCTTCGATGTTTGGGATTTTTTTTGAGGATATTAATTTTGGGGCGGACGGTGGGCTGTATCCGGAGTTGGTGAAGAACAGGTCGTTTGAGTTTCAGGAGCCGCTGACTGGTTGGCATGAAATATTGAATTTCAGCGGGAAGGGGCTGGAGCGCCCGAAGGGTGAGCTGCTTATTCGCGAAGAGGCGCCTTTGAATCAGAGCAATCCGCACTACTTGAAAGTGCGCGTATACGAGCCGGGGTATGGATTCTATAACACGGGATTTCGCGGAATCGGAGTGGCGAGCGGCGCGGAGTACCGATTTTCGGCGTACGCGCGGAGCGGTGGGCCGAAGGCGCTGCGGTTTACGATTACGGACGCGCGCGGGCAGGAACTTGGCGGCGGGAAGATTGATGCGTTTGACGGGAATTGGAAGAGATATGAGACGGTGATTCGCGCAAAGGCTACGGAGGCGCATGCGCGGTTGAACTTTTTTGTGGATGAACCGGGGACGCTCGATCTGGATATGGTGTCGTTGTTTCCGGTGGACACGTGGAAACGGCGGCCGAATGGTTTGCGGAAGGATTTGGTGCAGTTGCTGGCGGACATGCATCCGGGCTTTTTGCGGTTTCCGGGAGGATGCATCGTGGAGGGGCGGCAGCTCGCGACGCGTTATCGCTGGAAGACGACGGTGGGAGACGTGGCGGAACGGCAAACGCTGATCAACCGGTGGAACGATGAATTCGATTTTCGGCCGGCGCCGGATTATTTCCAGTCGTTTGGGCTGGGCTTTTATGAATATTTTCAGCTGGCGGAAGACATTGGCGCGCAGCCTTTGCCGATTGTGAATTGCGGAATGGCTTGTCAGTTTAATTCGAGCGAGACAGCGGCGCTGGATCAGTTGGATGAATATGTGCGCGATGCGCTGGATTTGATTGAGTTTGCGAATGGGCCGGTGACGTCGCCGTGGGGCAAGATACGGGCGCAGATGGGGCATCCGGAGTCGTTCCATCTGACGATGATGGGAGTGGGGAATGAGCAGTGGGGAACGCGGTATGTGGATCGATATAAGGTGTTTGCGGCGGCGCTGAAGGCGAAGCATCCGGAGATTCAATTGGTGGTGGCGGCGGGACCAGCGCCGGCGGGCGAGCCTTTTGACAGCATGTGGGCGACGTGGCGGACGTTGAAGGCCGACATTGTGGATGAGCACTACTACATGGGGCCGGAGTGGTTTCTGGCGAATACGGGGAGGTATGACCACTACGACCGATCGGGCCCAAAAGTGTTTGCGGGAGAGTACGCGGCGCAGACAGCGTCGATCACGAGCGCGGACAATCGAAATAATTGGAAGGCGGCGATTGCGGAAGCGGCTTTCATGACGGGGCTGGAGCGCAACGGAGATGTGGTGCGAATGGCATCTTATGCGCCGCTGATGGCGCATGCGGAGGCGTGGCAGTGGAAGCCGGACGCAATCTGGTTTGATAATTTGCGAGCGTATGGGACGGCGAATTACTACGTGCAGAGCGTGTACGCGAATAATGTGGGAACGCGGATCGTTCCGGTGACGCCGCAGGCGGAAGGTGGGCTGTATACGAGTGCGACGCTGGATGAGCGGAACCATGAATTGATTGTGAAGGCCATCAATTATTCGCCGAATTCGAGGGAGGCGGAAATTCGAGTGAACGGGATGCATGCGGCCAGCACAGGCAAGGCTACCATTCTGGCGAGTGCGGACCTGAACACTGAAAATAGTTTTGAGCACCCGAAGGCCGTGGCGCCGGAATCTTCGAGCTTTGAAGTGAAAAGCGGAACGGTTACGGTGCAGCTGCGGGCTTACTCGCTGAACGTGTACCGGATTCCAATTCAACAGTAGCTTACGGAGGGTGATGGCAGGGGGCCGGTGAAAGCGAGCTGGAGCGGGCGACGTCCAGCGAGACATGAAAGTGGTAGAATGATGATTGGCGGGCGGTCATTGTGAGTGGATGCGGGATATGGGCGCAAAAAAGGTAGAAGAGATTACGCGAGTGATCGGGACGCTGACGCAGGAGGAGTTGGAGGAACTGCGGCTGTGGCTCGATGAGTACGCGGGACCGAGGCCCCTGGACCGGCGGATCGAGGCCGATTTGGCGGCGGGCCGGCTTGACGGGGCCGTGCAAAACGCGCTGGACGATGAGAAACACGGAAGAGTACGTCCGTTATAAGTAATGGAACACCGCGCCACGGAAGGTTTTTGGCGAGCCTACTATGCGCTCCCCCTTGCGATACGAAATCGTGCGGACAAGCAGTTCGCGCTGTTGAAGAATAATCCGCAACATCCTTCGCTACAATTCAAGAAAGTTGGGGAAGCCCGCGGCCAAGAAGTGTGGTCGGCGCGGGTCACGCTAAACCATCGTATGCTAGCCGTTCGACGAACCGGCGGATTCTTGTGGTTCTGGATTGGCGACCATGAGGGTTACGAGGAGTTAATTTGAGTGGACTCTCTACTCCTCGGAGAGGGCTTCCATTGGGGATATGTTGGCCGCGCGTTGAGATGGCAGCAGGCACGCCACGAGAGACACCACCCCCATCAAGCACGCGGCGCCCCCTAGGATTGCGAGATTGAGCGGCTGTACGTGGAAGAGCACCGCTTGCATGGCTTGGCCCGTGAGCCAAGCTCCGATGACGCCCAATATCGTTCCGGTGGCGAGGAGGCGTAGGGAGAGAGAAAGAAATTGGATGCGAATTTGTCGCGGTTGGGCGCCTAGCGCCATGCGCAGACCGATTTCTCGGCGGCGCTGGGCTACGGCGTAGCTCAACACGCCGTAGGTGCCGATGGCGGTGAGTAGAAGAGCTATGCCAGAAAAAAGGCCAGCCAGCAGCGCTGGGGAACGACGCGCGGCAAGACTATCGGTTATGCGAGTTTCCATCGATCGAAGATCATTGACGGGAATGTCTGGATCGATTTGCCGAACTACTTTTTGAAGCGCCAAGCCGAGCGATTCCGGAGGAAGACTGGTGCGGACGGCGACGAAGACGCTGTCACCGATACGGAAGGAATATGGATAATAAATCGCGCCCTGGGCTTGGTCTTCGGTGAGCCCCGCTTGTTTCACGCCGCCAACAACGCCGACGACTGTAAATGCTTCGGCATCTTTTCCTGGTTCGGAACCGTCCCACAAACTTTGGCCAATGGCGCTGGCGTTCGGCCAGTAGTGTCGAGCGAAGTCTTCATCTACGACGCAGACTCGCTGGGAGCGACGCGAATCGTCGGCGGTGAGGAATCGTCCTGCGCGCAGGGAGAAGCCCATGGCGTGAAAATAGTCGCCGGCGACGCCGAAGGAGTAGTGTCCTCGCGCTGATTCGCCTGGACGGACGATGTAACCTTTTACGGTGGCGGCACTTTTGCCGCTTTTGCCACTGAAGGGGACATTGTTGACCACGCCCGCGGACAGCACTCCCGGCAGGCGGCTGAGGCTGTCCATCAAGCTTTCCACAAATGTCAGACGGGCCGCCTCGGGGTAGGTTGCCCAGGGAAGCAAGATTTGCCCGGCGAGGACGTGGTCGGGCTGAAAGCCTGGAGAGACGGCCATCACTCGCTCGAGACTGAGCCCGAGAAGGCCAGCTCCCGCCAACAGCATGAATGCCAAGGCAATCTGGGAGACGATGAAGCCATGGCGCATCCTTTGAGCGTCGCGGCCGCTCGTTCCACCGCGGCTTTCTGATTGAAGTGCGTTGCCGAGATGGCGTCGAAGATTGAACCAAGCGATGGGCACTGCGAGCACGATGCCCATGATGATGGCTGCGAGCAGGCCGACCAATGCCACTCGCGCGTCGAAGGCTATGCGGCTTCCCAACGGAAGGCTATCTGCACCGAACATGCGCAGAAGATGGATGCCGCCGGCGCCGACGGCCAGTCCAAGTAGTCCGCCGACAATCGTGAGCAACGTGGTTTCGACGATTACTTCGCTGAGGAGGTAGCCCCGACCTGCGCCAAGTGCTTGACGAACGGCTAATTCTTTCACTCGACTGCTGGCACGGACGAGAAGCAGGTTTACAAGGTTGACTGCGCCGATTAAGAGAAGGGCCATCGCGCCGGCTTGAAGCAACAGTAGGGTGGGACGGATGGCGGCGACGTGGTCGGAATGCAATGGCACGATTACGGAACAAAAGCCCGCGTCGGCCATCATTTTGGCTTGAGGGTCGTCCAGTTCCAGCGTGGCGTTCTGTGCGTCGAGTTGCGACTGAGCTTGCGCGAGTGTGGCATGCGGCCTAAGTCGGGCGATCATTTGAATGACGTTTCCACCAGAGTGTCGCCGCGAAGGCAAACGATCTTCTGGGCGCGATGCAAGGGGAAGGACAAGCTGGGCTTCGGAAGAGAGAAAACGGAAAGTGGGAGGCAAGACGCCGATTACGGTTCTGGGAACAGCGTTTACACGAATCTGCTTTCCGAGCACATTGGGATCGGCGTTGAATCGTTGCCGCCAATATGTGTCGGAAAGAATGGCGACGTGGTTGGTTTCAGAAGTGGTTTCGTCGTCCGTGAAAGTGCGTCCGATCGCGGGGCCGAGCCCGAGAGTATCGAAAAAGTCCGGAGATACGCGCATGGTCTGCTCGCGTGCTGTTGAACCAGGGTCGCCGATAATCTCGGTGCCATAGGCATAGATCGAGAGCAAGGTGAAAGCGGGAATATGACCACGGCGTTCGTAGTAGTTGGTCAGGGAGGCGCCGTCGCGATCGACGCCGGCTTTCGGGTAGGTGTTGAATATGGTCACGAGGCGGCTGGGGGCTGGAAATGGGAGCGGACGGAGCAGGACTGAGTCGATCACGGCGAAAATTGTTAGATTGGCGCCGAGACAAACGGCGAGTGTGAGAAGAGCCGTAGCCGTGAATCCGGGAGTCTTTCGCAATAATCTGGCGGCGTAACTCAGCTCCCTGCGGAACTCGTCGAAGAGGTGAACGCCGAATGCCTCGCGGCAGTCTCCTTTGATGTTTGTGAGGCTGCCGAGCTCTTGCTGTGCGAGGCGAGCCGCTTTTTCTGGAGACATGCCGGCGCGAACGAGTTCATCGGTGTATTGCTCGATGTGAAAGCGAAGCTCCTCGGACATTCCGTCTTCGAAATCACGCCGCTGGGTGAGCACACGGAAAAAAGAATGTAAGCGCTTGAACATGTCAGACCTTCTCCGACGTGGTATTCAAGGCGGCGGCGATGGCAGTCGCTAGCCGGTTCCAGCCTGCTGTTTCGTCGCGCAGACGGCGGCGGCCTGCGACGGTTAAGGTGTAATACTTCGCGCGGCGGTTGTTCTCGCTCTGCCCCCATTCGGCGGCGATGAGGCCGTGATGCTCTAAACGGTAGAGCGCCGGATATAAGGATCCCTGTGGAATTTCGAGCGCATCCCCGGAAATCTGGCGGATGCGTACCAGCACGCCGTATCCATGCAGCGGCTTTAAGGACACCGCTTTGAGAATCAGCATATCGAGTGTGCCTGGGAGTAGGTCCGCGGTTTTGGTCACTGTGTTGTGGCCCCCTAGTTAGACTAGGAGTATATCGGACGCTCTCCTAGTTTGGCAAGGGGAAAGCGCGGCGAGCGGGATTCTCTCGAAAGCCGAACGAGCCCTGGGCTACGATGGGCGGTATACGTTCCAAAGTGCTGCTAGTTGTGCGATGGATGCTGAGTGGTCACGCGTGACAAATACTGTGGCGGCAGAAACTCTATCGTGACGTCCTGCTGAACTTGGACAGGCCTTTTGTTCAAGAGAGTAGGCCTGTAACGCCACTGGCGGATGGCGCTCATTGCAGCAGGAAGAAGAGAGGTCGAGCCGTTCACGAGCTTTATGTCCAGCACTTGGCCGAGCTTTCCGATGGTGGTGCGTACCTTTACGGTTTCTGACGACGCGTGTCGATCTCCCGACCTCGGATAACGTGGCCAGACGAAGGAGACAACCCCACCGGGTTGCAATCGAGCAGGTTGATGAGTTACTGCGGATCCGGGGTCAGGAGCAACAAGAACAGAAAGTTGGGAGGTCATCGCGAACGAAGAGGAGGCGGCGATGGGTTCTTCCTGCAAAGTCAGCCTGAACGGTTTGCTGCCATCGCCTGGGCCCCTAACAAGGATTGCGGAAGGCGATGACAGGCGCAGGGGTGTGCGGGTCGCAGGCGGTGCCCTGCGCGGGGAGGGATTTGCTGGCGCGCCGCTTATCCGGCTGGCCGCACTGGGTGAATGTGCGGGCTGGGAATTCGCAGGTGGCGACACGTTCCGCGCGATTAGCGCGGTCGAGCCATTGCGCTCAGGACTGGCTTCGGGAATATCGGAATCTGCGAGGGATCGGGTTACCCTTGAAGCTGGTCCGATCGGCGTCACGCGGTTAGCTGAGTCTTCTGGTCGTGCATTGAGAGATTGAGCGGATGAACTTTCTGCGCGCGATCCAGCTGCCGCCGGCGGGGCGGAGGTTTGCGAAGTCGTTTCGCCCGGGCGATTGAACGGTGCCGGTGGCGTGGCATCAACAGCCACTATTGACTTCTGGGTGTCGCCGGGGCGCTTTCCAAGCGGGACGCGTCCCACTGTGAGCCCAACTGTGAGACTGATTACCGCGAGCAAAAACACTGCCGCGGCGACGTGGAACCAGGATATTTCAAGAACATATAAGCGTGAAGGCGAGTTCCCGATGCGATCCGCTGACGACTCGACTTTGCCTGTTCGAACTCGCGGTACAAAACCAGCGACTGGAGCGTTGCGGTGCACTCTTTCGTGGAGAACTTCGGCTAACGATGGCGGGCTCGCATCCAGAATCTCAGGCGTCACGATCCGCGATGCTTGAGACGCTGTATGCGCGATCAGTTCGGGCGAGGAGCGTTGGTCTTGCTCCAGGAAAACACTTCCAATTGGCTCTTCTGGAAAGCTTTCGAGAGTTGCGGGGATGATGCTCTCAGCAGACGCCGGTGTTAAGGCTTCAAATTCCGGGGCTATCGCTTCGGACGCGAGCCAATTTGAAATTCGATTGCGGGCTTCGCCGGTGAGATCAACAAAGCGGATGCCGACACTTTTTTTCGATTCTGCTAGCCACACAACCCGCGCGGAGATTTCGATGTGCTGCTGAGTGCTGGGCAATTGAAGGCGAATGTGCGGGAGGTAGTCGTCTATTAGGAGGAGGTCGGCTGCGGCGACGGCCATGCCCGTCTCACTTATATTAAGGACGGTGCCGCCATTGGTACCGCCTAGCTCAACGTACGCGCGGGAGGTAAGAGTGGTGCGCATCTTAAGGCGGCGGTCGCGCGTGGGACGAATCGCTTCAGCAGACACATAACGTGCGGCGTCGGGGGCGACTACTTCCGCACTGGCCGACAGGTTCGCTCCTTGCCCCGCCTTATTCCGCTGGGCGATTTCTAGGAGTGTTGCCAGCTTGCCGCCGGCCTTCGAAAGAGCGTCAAAGACGTACGCAAGATTCTTCGGGCTGAACTGAAGCTGCCGAGCAGTAAGAGTCAGTCGGATGCTCTCATCGATTTCATTTTGCTGGCTTTTGGAAAGATAGTTCCGCAGGCCAGAATAGAGTGCGCCGTTCTCATAATTCTCTCTCCACTCAAGAATGGCCTGGAGACGACGACTGGCGTCCTTCTCCAATTCTTGTTCTTGCTGTTCTGCCGCGGCGCATTCAACGAACACTTCTGCTGGACCGTGGGGTAGTGCCATGGTTATTTCTGTTAATCCACCACGGAATTCCTGGACCTTGTTGGACGGTAGAGATGTTTTGTGACAGACCCACTCTCCGCGCAGCTTGTCGAAATCAATCGAGGCTCGATACTCATCTGATTCATACTTGAATACCGGCAACGGCTTGAGCGGTGGCCACCTGCCGGCGAGGAGTAATTTCATCTCGGCCTGTTGCACAGGAGACGAGAGTCCAGCAAGGTTTAGCCAAGGTCGTTCGTGTTCATTCCGTTTCATGCGTTGGCCCGAAAAGCTCTGACCGCCGCACGATTTTGCCGACGTGCGTCCATTGGAGGTTTAGAAGCGGCTGTCGCGACGGGGATTTGAATGACGAAAGTTTCGGAGGACGACGGGCGCGTTGAAGTATTCCCAGAGGTTCGACGAGTCGCCATCCCACCGCCTTGTGCGGTGAACTCCGTCTGCCTTGTGTTTTTGGTTGTCGAGGCCCTCAGCAGAACGCCCGGACCACCGATTACGCCTAAAACACCGAGGAACTGCGCACGATTATCACACCGGTAGAGCACTTCTTCGCAGGCCAGAGAGACTTTCTGGAGATTGGTGCTGTTGCAGTCAGGGCTGGGCACGTGCATCTCATCACCCCTTGCAGCCCCACTTAGGTGTGGGAAAAATCCTTATATGGTCAACTTCCGCCGTCCGTTGTAGTGACTTTTCTGAGTGTAGTCAATCCTAAACCCCGTCCGGAGGGATTAGTTGCTTGCCTCCGTTCGACAAGTCCTCGTTCTGGCTATCTTGTGAGCTCTGTTGAGGAATAGACTGCAGTCCCCTTCCTGTGGCCATCGCCCTGGATGATGTCGTCAAACTCTCGGTGAGGGCAAGGGGGGGGGCCGGACGCAAACGCCCTCGCATCAACCTCCTGTTTCCTTCAAACCATTCATTTTGAGCCACATGCAAGAGAATCGCAGTCGGACTACCCGCTACATGCCCGCAGCAGTTACCTGAAACTGACGTGTGAGTCGGCAGCGTTGAGCGTGGCGGACTTTGGTGATGGGCTAGAGGGTTTTGGAAAAGAGCGGCTTGGCGTTTAGGTGCTGCTTTTCCAGGTAGGGGTCGAAGAGCATGGCGGCGTTGCGGATGAAGATGCGGCCGAGGGGGGTGGTGCGGATTTCGTTGGGAGAAAGGAGGATCAGGCCGTCTTCGCGGAAAGGTTCGAGGCGGGCGAGTTCGTCGGCGAAGTAGTGGTCGAAGTCGATGTTGAATCCCTTTGAGATTTCATCCTTCAAGACAATGGTGTGGCAGAGGAGGCGGCTGATTACGGTGCGGCGGAGGCGGTCGTCTTCGGAAAGATGATAGCCGCGCATGGTGGCGATGCCCCGTTCGTTCACGGCTTTTTCCCAGCTGGGGATGTCGCGCTGGTTTTGGGCGTAGGCGTTTTGAATTCCGCTGATGGCGGTGATGCCCATGCCGTAGAGGTCGGCGCCGGCTTTGGTGGTGTAGCCCTGGAAATTGCGATGGAGCGTGCGATTTTGTTGCGCCGTGGCGAGTTCGTCGCCGGGTTTGGCGAAGTGGTCCATGCCAATGTAAAGGTAGCCGGCTTCGAGAAATTTGAGGAGGCCGGTGCGGAAGATTTCGAATTTTTGCATGCCTTCAGGGAGATGACCTTCGAAGGAATTTTGCTGCTTTTTTAGCCAGGGGACGTGGGCGTAGCTGAAGAGGGCGACACGGTCGGGGGTGAGGGAGAGAATCTGATCGACCGTGTGGGCGAAGGTTTCGGCGGTTTGGTAGGGGAGGCCGTAGATTAGGTCGACGTTGACGCTGTCGAAGCCGAGGTCGCGGGCGGATTGGATCAGATCGCGCGTGAGTTCGTAGGGTTGGACACGATTGATTGTTTTTTGGACCAGCGGGTGGAAATCTTGAATGCCCATGCTTAGGCGATTGAAGCCTAGTTTGCGGAGCGTTTCGAGGTGTTCGCGGCTGGTGACGCGGGGGTCAACTTCGATGCCGATTTCGGCGTCAGGGGAGAAAGTGAAGTGCTCGCGGGTGAAGCCGAAGAGATTTTCGATTTGTGGGGGAGTTAGATAGGTGGGAGTGCCGCCGCCCCAGTGGAATTGGACTACTGGGCGAGCTTTGGAGACGCAGCGGCTGATGCTGGTGATTTCGCGCTTCAGGATTTCCAGGTAGGGAGGCGAGACGCGCTTGTCTTTCTGGATGATTACGTTGCAGGCGCAGAAGAGGCAGAGGCTTTCGCAGAAGGGGATGTGCATGTAGAGGGAGACGGGGGATTTGGCTGCGTCGGCTTGAGCGTGGACTTTTTCCAGGTCGGCGGGGCCGAAGGAGTCATTCCAGACGGGGGCGGTGGGGTAGCTGGTGTAGCGTGGGCCAGGGCGATTGTAGCGGGTGAGGAACTCTTCGCTGACGCGGAGTTCTTCGCGCATGGTTTGGAGCGTTGGATTAGCGAGGGTCATGGTTATGGTTAAAGTCCTTGCTGACTAGGGCGCAACATGTTGCGCCACTACAAAGTCGAAACTGCGGGCCTAGCCTCCTGCAAGAGAGATTGCTGGCCCGTTTCGATGAAGAGTTGGGCGTTTTCTACTGGGGTGTTTTGAAGGATGCCATGGCCAAGATTCAAGATGTGGCCGGTGCCGCCGAGCGCCGAAACCGCTTGTTTGGTGGCGCGGCGAATTTCTTCGGGCGGGGCGAAGAGGGCGGCGGGATCGACGTTGCCCTGGATGGCGATTTTGGAACCGAGTTTTCCGCGCAGGGCGCGCATGTCCACGCGCCAGTCGATGCTGAGGACATTTGCGCCGGAACGGGCTACGGCGGAAAGGAGATGGTGGGAGGCTTTGGTGTAGTAGATGACGGGTGTTTGCGGGGCTTCAGACGCCAGGGCAGAAATGATTTCTTGTACCGCGGGGAGAGCGAAATTTTCGTAGTCGCGGAGGGAGAGTTCGCCGCACCAGGTGTCGAAGAGTTGGACGGCGGCGGCGCCTGCGGCGATCTGGGCTTTCAAATAGGGGATAGTGGCTTGCGCTATGCGATGCAGTAGGTCGCGAAAAGTGGCGGGCTCGCTGAGCAGGAAACTTTTTACCGTGGCGAACCCTTCTTTAGTGCGGCCTTCAACCATGTAGCAGGCGAGAGTCCAAGGTGCCGCGGCAAAGCCCAAAACGGGAACTGTGGGGCCGACTTCGCGGACGATGCGGCGAATGGCTTCCGGTAGGAAGGCGGTTTCGATCTCGGGGTCGAAGAGTTTTAGCTTATCGACGTCGCGTTTTGAGCGGACCGGCTCTGGGAGGTTGGGTCCGGCATCGCCGAGTTCGAGTTTGAGGCCCATGGCCTCGGCGGGAATAAGGATGTCCGAGAAAACGATGACCGCATCGACGCCGAGGAGGCGAAAGGGCTGAAGCGAGACTTCGACGGCGAGATCGGGAGTCTTGCAAACCTCTAGAAATGGGTGGTTTGCGCGAATGGCGCGGTACTCGGGGAGGTAGCGACCGGCTTGGCGCATCATCCAGACAGGAAGGCGCGAAAGCGTTTCGCCACAGCAAGCGCGGAGAAATAAGTCTTTTCGATTGAGAGGTGCGGAGGTTGCAGTCATGTTGCGCCTGACGAAGAGGATAGCAAATCCGGGAGATGATTGCAGAACACCGAGGGGAAAGGCGAAATTCGAAATGCGAAATTCGAAAATGGAGCTTCCGGCTTGTGCGTTGAGCCTGTTTGGTGGGCTATACTCTGGGGAACACAGAAATCAGTGAATTTGATGGTAGTGCGGCTGTGGTTGCTCGTCCCGGCTGCGGAAAAATGGGCTTATTGAGTTCATGAACGGATTGTTCTTCATTCTTACGGTGGTTGCCTACGGCGGGAGTCTCGCGCTCTATCTTCGTTTCTTGAGTACCGGGAAGGAGGTCGCCGGGCGGTTGGCGACGGTGCTGCTGGGGCTTGGGCTTGTCGCGCACTACTTTGCGCTGCTGGAGCGGTCGAGAGGGCTGCATACCGTTCCTTATCATGATCTTTATGGGTCAATGTCGCTTTTTGGGTGGCTGCTTGCGCTGACCTATCTGGGGCTTGAGCTTTTTCATCGGCAGCGGTCGGTGGGAGCGTTTGTTTTGCCCTTTATTATTGTGTTTTTTGTGGCGGCACATTTGGCGCCTGCGGATCGGTTGTCTCCTGCTCCCGCGAAGGGAGTGATCTTCGCTTTCCATGTCACTCTGAGCATTCTGGCGTATGCGGCATTTGCGCTTTCGTTTGTGTTCAGCTTGATTTTTCTGGGCGAGGAACGGCTTTTGCGGAGCCGCAAGATGGGGAGCGTCGTGTGGCGGTTACCGCCGCTGGAGTTGCTCGAGCGGATGAGCCGATCGAGCGTGTTGGTTGGGTTGCTGTCCATCGCCGTGGGAACAGCGCTCGGATTCGTGTGGGTTGACCGCTTGCGCGGGCAGATTTGGTACTACGATCCGAAGTACGTCATTACTTTGCTAGTGCTGCTGCTCTATGTGCTTTATTTTCATTTGGCGCGGACGGCGTCTTGGCGCGGGGCGCGGGCGTCGCGGCTGTGTATCTTTAATTTTTTTGTCGTGGTGATGAGTTTCACGGTGGTGAATTTGTACTTGTCGCAGAGTCATCGGTATTTCTAGGAAGAGAGTGAGTAGTGAGCAGTGAATAGTGAGCAGTGAATAGTGAGTGGTACGAAGAGGTTGACAGTCGACAGTTGAAAACGCGAGAAGAAAAAGAAAGAGTTTACGCAGAGAGCGCGGAGGGCACAGAGGGCACGGAGAAGAGGAAGAGAAAGTCGGCAGCTGAAAGTTAAAAGCATGATGGTGGAGTAGGGAGCGGGATGGAAATTGTTCTTGTCGGATTGAATCATCGGACGGCGCCGGTTGAGGTGCGGGAGCGGGTGTCCTTTACGACGGAACAGTCGCGGAAGGCGGCGGAGGAGCTGCGTTCGAGAGGAATCCTGCAAGAGACGCTGGTGCTTTCGACGTGCAACCGCAGCGAGATTTATGGCGTGCCGCCGGAGAGTTCGCATGAGTGCGCGCCGGGATTGTCTTCTTTCTTGAGCGAATTTCATGCTGTGCAGGCCGATTTGCTCAGTGTGTCGCTCTATCATCATTATGATCGGGCCGCCGTACGGCATCTTTTCCGTGTATCGGCGGGGCTTGATTCGATGCTCCTGGGTGAAGCGGAAATTCTGGGGCAGGTGCGCGAAGCGTATCGCTATGCGCACGAGTACGGGGCGACCGGGCCGGTGCTGAACCGATTGTTTCAAGGGGCGCTTGAAGTGGGGAAGCGCGTGCGGTCGGAAACGGAGCTGGGAGCGCGACCGATGTCCGTAGCGTCCGCCGGCGTGAAGCTTGCGGAGCGAATTTTCGGAAAAATGAAAGAGCGAAGCGCGCTTGTGCTTGGGGCTGGAACGATCAGCGAACAGGTGGTTAACCAGTTGAGAGACCGCGGCATCGCTCGGCTGTTTATCATGAACAGATCGCGCGAGCGGGCCGACGAGTTGGCAGTGCGTGTCGGCGGAACAGTTGTGGGTTGGGGTGAATGGGAAACTGTGTTGACCGTGGCAGATGTGGTGGTCTGCTCGGTCTCATCGGAAGAGCCGGTTTTGCGACGCGAGATCCTTCAGGCGGCTATGTCAGAGCGTGGCAACCGAGCGCTCTTCCTGATGGATTTGGGTTTGCCGCGGAATATAGAAGCTTCCGCCACGGATCTCTACAACATTTATATGTATAACATCGACGACCTCACGGAGATCGTGGAGCAAAACCGCCACGCGCGTGAGAGTGAAGTGCCACATGCCGAAACGATCGTGGATGATCACGTTGGCAAATTTCTTTCCTGGCAGGCGAGCGTGGAGTTGGTTGGGTTGGTGGATGCGCTGCGCACGCGATTGCGTGAGGAACGAGAAGCTTTTATACGCGCGCGCATGGATTCGATGAATCACTTGAGCGAGGCCGAGCGGGGTCGCATGGAATCCCTGATGGACGAATTGTTGGAGAGGCTTTTGCTGGAACCTGCCGAACGGCTGCGCGGAGAAAAGGAACTGCGCCGCAAGATTCAAAACGTGGAAGCGCTGCGAGATCTTTTCCTTTCGAACCGGGAGAAGCCTTGAGGCATCTGCGCATCGGCACGCGCGGCAGCTTGCTTGCGAAGTGGCAAGCGGAATTCGTCCGCAAGCAACTTTTCGCGAGCGCCGGCGTGGAAACGGAGATTGTGATCATCAAGACCTCCGGCGATAAGGAGCAGATAGCGCCACTTTCGCAGATCGGTGGGAAGGGAATTTTCATCAAGGAGTTGGAAGAGGCGCTTCTTGAGGAGACGATCGATCTCGCGGTGCATAGCGTCAAGGATGTTCCGACGGACATTCCTTCGCGTCTGATGTTTCCGGCGGTGTGCCGTCGGGAGGATGTGCGAGATTGCCTGGTGGGGGCGAATGGGGCGACTCTCGCTGGCCTGCGTCAGGGTGCGCGGGTGGGCACCGGCAGCCTGCGGCGGCAGGCACAGCTCCGGCATATTCGGCCTGATTTGGACGTGCGCGATCTGCGCGGAAATGTGGATACGCGTTTGCGAAAAGTGGAAAGCGGTGAGTATGAGGCGGTGATGCTCGCAAAAGCTGGGTTGGACAGACTGGGCTGGAGTACGCGCATTACCGAGACACTGTCTCCGGAGGTTTTTCTGCCCGCGGTGGGGCAGGGAGCGATCGGCGTGGAGTGCCGCTTGAAAGATACGGAAGCGGCAGACGTGGTCGGCGTGCTGGACGATGCCGAGACGCGCACGGCGATAATTGCAGAACGCGCGTTGCTCTCCGCAGTACAGGGCGGATGTCAGGTTCCACTCGGCGCATGGGCGCGGATCGAACGCGGCGAACTTGTGCTGGAGGCGTGCGTTTGCTCGATTGACGGCTTGCAATATATAAAGCAGAGAGCGACATCGAAACCGGAGCAAGCTTCGGAACTTGGCGGGCACATGGCTACCTTGCTGATGGAGGCTGGCGCGCAGAGTATTCTTGAAGAGGTGAGCCGTCAACGTGGCTGACGCGATCGAGTCTCCGCTAGCGGGAAAAATCGTGGTCGTTACTCGAGCCGCCGCGCAGACTAACGAGCTGTGCGAGGAGTTGATCGCTCGAGGCGCCCAAGCCAGGCTCCTGCCGCTGATTTCGTTCGCGCCGCCGGACAGTTTCGATGAGATGGATGCGGCGTTGAACAGTATCGAAGCATTCGATTGGGTTCTCTTTACGAGTGCAAACGCAGTTCAGGCCGTGGAGCGACGCGGAGAAGAGCTCGGTCGCAATCTAAATACAGTTGCGAAATTGCCGCCAGCTGCTGCGGTAGGTCCTGCGACTTCGGGGGCCGCGGAAGCGGCCGGATTCTCCGTCGAGTATGTGGCGACGGACCATAGCGGAACAGGGCTCGCCCGGGAACTCGGTTCGGAATTGCGCGGGAAAAAGGTGCTGTTGCCGAGAAGCGATCGGGCAAATCCGGAATTGCCTGCAGCGCTTCGCCGGTCTGGAGCGGTGGTGACAGAAGTGGTGGCCTATCGAAACTTGCCGCCGAGTCCGACGGATCGAGGGAAGGTGCAGGATAGCCTTAGCGGTGTGGACGCAATTGTGTTTTACAGCCCGAGCGCGGTACAGAATTTCCTGGAGCTCGCGGGGCGGGAGAGATTAGGAACTTTGCAGGGGCGAGTGGTGATGGTTGCGATCGGACACACGACGTCGAGTGCATTGAGCAGCGCGGGGATACAACGGATCGCGCGCGCGGCGGAGACTACGACGAAGGCAGTAGTTGAGGCGTTAGAGGGACACTTGGCGCGCACGAAAAGACGAACTGCGGTCGGAGCAAAAGACGAATGAGCTTTCCAACTCAACGGCCACGGCGTTTGCGGCGAAGCGAAGCGTTGCGCGGATTGGTGCGCGAAACGCGGCTTACGACGGCGGGATTAATTTACCCGATGTTTGTGTGCCCGGGCGCGAACGTTCGCAAGGAAGTCAGTTCCATGCCTGGGGTGCATCAACAATCCGTTGACCAGATTGTGGAGGAGTGCAGGGAAGTGGAGTCGTTGGGACTTCCCGGAGTGATACTTTTTGGTTTGCCGGAGTCCAAGGATGCGCGCGGAACGATTTCAACGTCGGCGCACGGCGTGGTGCAGAGGGCGATTGAAGCGATTCGAAAAGCGAATCTGAAATTGTTGGTGATCACCGACGTGTGCTTGTGTGAGTACACAGATCACGGGCATTGCGGCGTGATTGAGAATGGAGATGTCGCGAATGATGCGTCGCTGCCCATTCTCGCGGCGCAGGCATTGTCGCATGCGCGCGCCGGAGCGGACATCATTGCTCCTTCGGACATGATGGATGGCCGCGTTGCTGCGATTCGGGAAGCGCTCGACCAGCACAAGTTTCATGACATCGCGATTCTCGCGTATGCCGCGAAGTACTGTTCCGGTTTCTATGGACCATTTCGCGAGGCAGCGGATTCGGCGCCGCAGTTCGGCGACCGCCGCAGTTATCAGATGGACCCGGCGAATGCGCGCGAGGCGCTGAAGGAAGTCGCGTTGGATTTAGAGGAAGGCGCGGATATGGTGATGGTGAAGCCGGCGCTGCCCTATCTGGACGTGATTCGGCGCGTACGCGAGGAGTTTGATGTTCCCGTTGGGGCGTACAACGTGAGCGGAGAGTACGCGATGGTGAAGGCGGCCGCGCAAAAAGGCTGGCTGGACGAGAAGCGGGTCGTGCTGGAAATATTGACGGGAATTCAGCGGGCAGGCGCAGACATTATTTTGACGTATCACGCCAAGGACGCCGGGCGATGGTTGAAAGCATGACGGGCTGGATCGAAATTGCATGAGCGCGACACCTACAAAATCGAAAGTGGAACGGCGACGTTCGCGGGAGATTTTCGAACGCGGAGAGAAAATACTCGTCGGCGGCGTGAATAGCCCGGTAAGGGCGTTTCGCTCCGTGGGTGGCGAGCCGCTGATCATTGAACGAGGCAGCGGGCAATTTCTTTACGATGCCGACGGCAATGAGTTGCTGGATTACGTCTGCTCGTGGGGAGCGATGTTACTGGGGCACGCAAACCCCGCGGTGACGGAAGCCATTGCGGATCAGGCGCAACGCGGAACGAGTTATGGGGCGACAACCGAGCTGGAAGTCGAGCTCGCCACCTTAATCACGCAGGCAATTGAGTCGATCGAGAAGATTCGGTTTGTCTCCAGCGGCACGGAAGCTACGATGAGCGCCGTGCGCTTGGCGCGTGGTGTGACCAAGCGCGATTTTATTATTAAGTTTGAGGGCTGCTACCACGGCCATGCGGACAGCTTTCTTTCGCAGGCAGGGTCAGGGCTCGCTACGTTGGGAATTGCCGAGTGTCCGGGAGTTCCACAAGCGCTTGCTGCATTGACGTTGAACGCGCCTTACAATGATTTGGCGGCGGTCGAACGGCTCTTTTCCCAACATAAGCACACAATTGCGGCGGTCATCATTGAGCCGATTGCCGCAAACATGGGGGTTGTTGAGCCAGTGCCTGGATTTCTGGCTGGATTGCGGGAACTTACGAGGCGCAATGGCGCATTGCTGATCGTGGACGAAGTGATTACCGGATTTCGGATGCACTTCGGAGCGGTGCAGCAACTTGCGGGAGTGCAGGCGGATTTGACCACACTCGGCAAAATTATTGGCGGAGGTCTGCCCGTCGCGGCGTACGGCGGAAGCGCGGAACTCATGAACCACGTGGCGCCCCTGGGGGCCGTCTATCAAGCGGGAACGCTTGCGGGAAATCCTTTGGCGATGCGCGCTGGCATTGCCACTCTTAAGCAACTTACGCGGCCCGAACTGTACGACGGCATCCACGAACAATCTCGCAGACTCGTTGATGGATTGCGCCAAGCGCTTGCCGAAACGGGGATTCACGGTCAGGTCAACGCAGCGGGATCGCTGGCGACACTCTTTTTCACGACGGAGCGGGTGCGCAACTACCGTGATGCGAAGGGATCCGACACAAAACGATACGCAAGATTTTTCCGCGAAATGCTTGATCGCGGTGTATTCCTCGCGCCTTCACAGTTTGAAGCTGCCTTTGTCTCCGCGGCACACACCTCCGAAGATATTTCGCGGACGATTGCCGCCGCTCGCGATTCCTTGAAGGCCATGGCAGCGGAACCGACAACCTGATTTTCAAAGGAGAAACTGAGTTATGCCCGAAGGTATCGAACTGCCAGAAGCACCTGAGGGGCGCGGAGACAATCCGTTTCTCATCCCCGTTTCGGTAACCATTTCCACTCTCGCAGTGCTTGTTGCGGCGGTCACTCTGCTCGGCCACCGCGCCCACACGGAAGAATTACTGTTGCAATCGCAAGCCACGGATCAATGGGCGTACTATCAGGCGAAAAACATTCGATTGCATGAGATGCAGAGCGTAGCGGATATGCTTAGCGCGCTGGCTCCGGCGGACAAGGATAAAGCAGAGGCATTGCACGAGAAATACAAGAAGGAAGTGGAGCGCTACGAAGGCGACAAAGACGACATCAGCGAGAAAGCCAACGAACTGGAGAACGAACGCGACCACATCAGCCGGCGAGCAGACCGATTTGATGCTGGAGAGGGCCTTATCGAGGTGGGCCTGGTGATTTGCTCGCTGACGCTCCTCACCAAGCGGCGCGGATACTGGATCGCGGGCATGTTGATCGGAGCAGGTGGTGTCGCGTTCGCTCTGACGGCGTTCCTGCTTCACTAGCAAATGCCCCTGCCATTGCGTAACGGCTAGGCGTGCGCGGGTGGTTTAGAGCCTCTGAGCTTCACAATTTCTTCCATTAGTTGTTCCATATGGCCTAGCAATTCTTGGTGACGGACGTCTTCTGTGGCTGGTTTTTTCCCAACGAAGGACAGGGTGCCGCTGGGCTCGAGAATGCATTTGTCGACATTTTCAATGGACTCAAAACCTTGACGCCTGGCCGCAGCCTCGAGTTGCGGCATGGTGATTAGCTCCTTCTTCAAACGGTCGGCGCGCACTTTGCCGTTCTCAATCAAGACGTCGGCGCTTCCTTCCACGACTTCCTCCAGCTTTCTATGGCCGTAGAGAAAGCGCACCACGAGATAATTGATGATGAGCAGAGAAGTGGCGCCGATAAGTCCGCCAGAGACGCTGTTATCGTCGCCTATGATCGCGTTCTGCACCGTGTTGGAGAGAGTGAGCAATACGACGAGATCGAAAGGATTGAGCTGTACGAGCTCTCTTTTTCCTGAAAGCCGGAGGCCGAGCACCAAAAATGCGTAAACGATGATCGGGCGGAGGATCTTCTCCAGCAGAGGGATCCCCATAACGAACATGTCTTTCCAAATGTCGTGCGTTGCCACATGGCCTCCTAACACCTAACGGATTTTTTCCAGTACCCACCGTTCCAAAACGCCAAGAACAAACCTGAAGCGAAAGGGAGGGTAGCACGCTCGGTTCGGAGGGAAAAGCGATGCAAATTGGGCGGCCTGACTTAAGCGCCTAACCTGTACTTTCGTACAGTCATATTTTCGCAACACGACCTGTCCTATGTCCTCCCCCGGCGTTCTGAATTCGCTATGATTAAATCGTTCCAATCATCCAGGGCCCAGAAGGTCGTTCTAGAACGCGATCGTAAGGCGGAGGAGTTTGTATCCACCGCAGTCCCTTGGGGTACGAAAACGTTTACGTTAGCAGCGACCATATGTCACAACGCCCTTCTCTCGAACCAAGTGTAGCCGCCACTCCCGAGCAACTCTCCACACTGCTGGATTGCGCCCGCGAGCTGCTTACCATTCTCAGTGCGGACGGCATCGTTCTCCATACAAATGCAGGATCGACGCGCGCTCTCGGCGTGCGTCCTGATGAACTTGTCGGCAAGGATTTCACGGATTTCGTACACCCCGACGATATGAACGAGATTCGAGATCGACTTCGGGGACTCGCCGACGTTCCCAATGGAACCGGAAAAGGGCGCTGCCGCTTGCGCAGCAAGACGGGAGAGTGGCGCTGGTTTGAGGTCACCCTCAGCAACTGCTTGAGGAACACCTCCGTCGATGGAATAGTGGCGAGTTTTCTGGATGTGACGGCCGTGCATCGCATGGAAGCCGAACGCCAGGTGATCTCGGAAGTGGTCCATGCACTAAATCAGACCGCGAACCTGGACCAGTTGCTCGACGGCATACATCAGGCGCTAAAAAAGGTGCTGTATGCCGAGAATTGCTTCGTCGCTCTCCACGACCCGACCGAAGACACGTTTTATTTTCCTTTTTTTGTAGATCAGTTTGACGTCGCGCCGCCTCCTCAGAGAGTCGGGCGAAGTTGTACGGCGTTCGTGTTTCGCACTGGCAGCGCCATGCTTATTCCTCAGTCCGAGTTTGACCGTTTAGCCCAGCAGGGGGATGTGGAACTGGTCGGGTCGCCGTCACCCGCCTGGTTGGGAGTGCCGCTGAAAACACCTCTGGCGACGATCGGTGTTCTCG
>Ga0206976_1134_pt1 | contig 23566 bp, 24 predicted proteins | sample Alteio_BWOrgHeat_82_FD_152926 | JGI IMG/M metagenome (GOLD analysis project Ga0206976, IMG submission 152926) | Enriched cells from forest soil in Barre Woods Harvard Forest LTER site, Petersham, Massachusetts, United States -... | ecosystem: Environmental > Terrestrial > Soil > Temperate forest >... | reverse complement strand
GCACGGAGCCGGTACATCCAATACATATCCATCGGTCAATATAGGTTCTACAACCAATACAGTGCCGAACTCATTCTTTGTTCAGGATGGCAGTTATTTAAGGGTTAGGAAAATGGAACTTGGCTATAATCTGCCAGGCTCTATCGCCTCAAAATTAAGAATTCATAATGTGAGGGTATATGCCAATGCGCAAAACGCCTTTACTTTCTCTAAATATAAGGGTTTTAGCCCCGAAATTACCGGGGGGCCAACAAGCCAGGGCATTGATAACGGAGTATATCCACTATATGCCACTTATAATTTGGGATTAAATGTTACATTTTAACAACTAAAAATATTAAGTCATGTTTTATCATAAAAACAACTTTATTAAATGGGCAGGTATAGCATCAATTGCCATACTTATGTTTACGCAAGCTTGCAAAAAAAGCTTTCTTGACGTACCAGCCCAGGGACAAGCGCCAAGCTCGGCTTTTTTTAAAACACCCGCCGATGCAACTGAAGCCATAAATGCCATATATGGCAATCTGCGCGAAAATCATGAAACCGGCTTTGCGGCGATAGCGGTTGAAAGCATGGGATCAGATGAAGCTGAAAAAGGAAGCGATCCCGGCGATGCGGCCTACTATAATGATTTTGATACTTTCACTCAAAACTCCGGCGAGAGCCAGATTTCAGATTTTTGGAATGGCCAATATGCAAGTATAAACCTTTGCAACCAGGCAATTGACAGTATTCCGCCTATTAATATGGATGCTACATTAAAAACCAGGTATATTGCCGAGGCGAAGTTTGTCAGGGCCTATAATTATTTTAGGTTGGTAAGAGCATTTGGTGGGGTTCCATTGAGAATGCATTATCCGAAAAGCGGTGCTGATTTTAACTTGCCGCGCAGTACGGTTGCACAGGTATATGCTCAAATTGAACAGGACCTAACCGATGCTGCATCTATATTGCCTCAAAACTACGGCGCTGCCGACGTAGGCCGCGCTACCAAAGGCGCAGCACTTGCGCTTCATGCTAAAGTATGCATGTATCAAAAGAACAGATGGAGCGATGTGTTGACCTATACCAACCAGGTTATGGCGTTAGGCTACTCTTTGTTCCCTGATTTCGAACAATCATTCAGGATCCCGAATGAAAATAATCCTGAAGAAATATTTGAGCTGCAGTGTCCTAGTGTCGCCAATAATCCGTCTGCTGATAACAGCCAATATTCGCAGATCCAGGGGGTGCGGGGAATACCCAGTGGTGCGGGAGGCTTTGGATTAAATGTACCCACCCCAGCTTTGGTTGCAGCATTTGAACCAGGCGACCCACGGTTAAATGCAACCATTATTTTTAGAGGCTCCACTACTGTTGAGGGAGATGTTATACCGGCTACAGTACCCAACCCTATGTATAGTTATAAAGCTTATGTGCCGTTTAATGTGCCATGGTTTTCAAATCAGGGTGAGGGCCAGGATGTACGTGTTATACGTTATGCCGATGTATTGCTGATGAATGCCGAAGCTGCTAATGAAACGGGTAATGCTACACAGGCTTTAGCTTCGTTAGAAATAGTTAGGGCGCGTGCAAGAGCCGGCAATAGTGCTATCCTTCCGCCGGTAACTACAACAAATCATGATGCGTTGCAGGCAGCGATATGGCACGAAAGGCAGGTTGAGCTCGCTATGGAATTTGACCGTTTCTATGATGTGATCCGCCAAGGAAGGGGCGCTGCCGTATTTGGCGTCAAAGGGTTTGTGACAGGTAAAAGCGAACTGCAGCCAATACCTCAGAATGAGATCGATTTAAGCGCAGGTGTGTTAAAACAAAATCCCGGTTATTAATTGAAATAATGATGAAAACGACAAATAAATTATTTACAGTAGCAGTGCTTATCTGTATAGTAGCGGGGTTAGCAATTACTTCATCCTGCTTAAAAAGCGCTAATGTGTATTCGCCTAAAAGACCTATACAGCCGGTTAATGGGTTTTATACGTCAAATTCTGTCGATGCCGCTAACTTAGTAGCCTATTGGCCGTTTAACGGTAATTTGACTGATAGCCTATCAAATACGACAGGCGTTTCAACATTAACCAGTTTTGCCAAGGGGGTTGAAGGACAAGGGTTGCAGGGCGCTGATAGTGGATACGTGGTTTCAGATGTTCCGGCAGCTGTGCAGAATTTGCATAGTTTTACATTAACCACCTGGTATAATATGCCCGAAAATACCAAAGGCGTTGTAGCACTTGTGGATATTGCTAATGATCAAAGCTTTTGGGGCAACCTGGACATTTTTCTTGAAAACCCTCCAAACGCAACAACAGGCCAGCTTAAAGTACATTTATGGAACAATGGCACCAGCGCAACGGGAACTGACGCATGGGAAGGTGATTACGTGATTAATAATGCCTTTAATGTATGGAACCAAGTGGCAGTAACTTATAACGACACCACTTCAACTGTAAAAGTTTATTTTAACGGTGCGCTTGTAGGTACAAATACCCAGGCCGGTTTTGCTCCTCTTAACTGGGTAGGGGTTAAAAAAATGGCTTTCGGCACACTCCAATTCCAAACAAACCCATCGCTTACCGGTGCTGTGCAATACCCCGGGTTTGGAAGTTATTTAGTTGGCGAGATGGACCAGGTAAGAATATTCAATAAGGTGCTAACTCTTAATGACATAGGCGCTGTGTACGGTCTTGAAAAATTAGGAAGATAATTGTTGATTGATTTGGGTTGAAGGTTGTTTGCCCGCCAACAGGCGGGCAACAGCCTTTTTTATTAAACACGCTTAGTTTAGCTTTCTTTTGCGATAATATTTGGGGGGATGAATATAAAATATTATTTGGGATTAGCTTTTGTATTGACGCTTTATGCTTGCAGCAATAAAAAGACACCAACACCGGTAGTAGTTACGCCGCCTGCTTCTTTTAGTTTTAACACGTTAACAGTTAACGGTGTTTATAGCGGGTTTACTTATAAAGGCGTTAATACCGCTCCTGCCATAAAATTATCTTTTTCGGCTGCGCTTAATCATAATTCAGTTAGCAGCAATATTACTTTTAGCAGTAAAGCAGGTGCTGCTGTACCTTACAATACCGCTTATCAAAATGACAGTACAATATTGATCACGCCATCCACCTTGCAGCCCCTTACTCAGTATGTACTCAATATTGCCACCGGGTTGCAATCCGCAAAAGGAGGGAGTTTACAATCAGCAATAACAGTGCAATTAACAACCGCTATTGATTCCACCAATAAGTTCCCGGTGATTACCGATAACCAGTTGCTTGATTTGGTTCAGAGTCAGACCTTCAAATATTTTTATGATTTCGGTCACCCTACGAGCGGCCTTGCCCGAGAGCGTAACACATCGGGCGATGTGGTGACTACAGGTGGTTCAGGTTTTGGGATCATGGCTATTGTTGTGGCCGTAAACCGCCAGTTTATTACAAGGGCCGATGGTTTGTTACGCATGCAAAAGATAGTAGGGTTCCTGAAAAACAATGCACAAACATTTCATGGCGCATTTCCGCATTGGATGAATGGTGTAACAGGGGCTGTGGTGCCATTTAGTACGCAGGATGATGGTGCCGATCTGGTTGAAACCTCTTATCTGATGCAGGGCTTACTCACAGCACGCCAATATTTTAATGCAAGCAGTACGGACGAAACAAACCTGCGGGCAGATATTAATACGCTATGGAACAATGTAGAATGGGATTGGTTCCGTCAGAACGGGCAAAACACGCTGTACTGGCATTGGAGCCCGGATTATGGCTGGTCGACCAATATGCAGGTGAACGGTTGGGATGAAGCATTGATCACCTACGTGATGGCTGCGTCTTCAACCACCCATCCTATAACCAAAGCTGTTTATGACAATGGCTGGGCGCTCAACGGCGGTATCAAAAATGGGGCTACTTATTACGGTGTGCAATTGCCTTTAGGCCCGGTTGAGGGCGGTCCTTTATTTTTCGCTCATTATTCGTTTTTAGGGATAAATCCTAATGGCCTATCCGACGCTTATGCCAGTTATGATGTGCAGAACAAGGCACATGCAACTATCAACTACAACTACTGTGTAGCTAATCCAAACAATTACTATGGCTACAGCGCCAATTGCTGGGGGCTTACAGCGAGCGATATCGAGAATGGCGGCTATACAGCAAGTTCACCCACTAATGATGTCGGGGTAATTGCGCCTACAGCAGCTATATCATCATTACCATACACGCCCACACAATCAATGGCGGCCTTAAGGTTTGATTATTATAAACTGGGCGATAAACTATGGGGGCCTTATGGCTTTTATGATTCCTTCAGCTTAAATGATACCTGGTTTGCCAGTTCAACATTGGCGATCGACCAGGGGCCGATCATCGATATGATCGAAAATTATCGTAGTGGCTTATTATGGAGTTTGTTTATGAGCTGCCCCGAAGTAAAAACAGGTATGAAAACGCTTGGCTTTCAAAGTCCTAACTTATAATAACTTATAAAGACATTTTAAATGAAAAGAATTTTTATCATACTTTTTTTAAGCATCATCACCACCTGGAGTTTTGCCCAAAAAACGGCAGCAACCTCCGAAACGCCTATTGCGCCGGTGGGTATAATTAAGGGCTTAACAGACAGCGCCCTGTTGGATGTGGTACAGCGTCAAACGTTTCGTTATTTCTGGGACTTTGGGCACCCTGTAAGCGGCCTCGCCCGCGAGCGCAGCAATGTAGCTTATGATTATGGCAGCGAGGTAGTGACTATAGGCGGTTCGGGCTTTGGTGTGATGAGCATCATTGTGGCCGATCATCGTAAATGGATAAGCCATGAGCAGGCAGTAGACCGGATGCTTAAAATTGTGAACTTTTTGTACAAAGCAGATGCATTTCACGGGGTGTTCCCGCATTGGCTTAATGGTACAACCGGTAAGATAATTCCCTTTGGCCGCAAGGACGACGGCGGTGACCTGGTAGAAACTTCTTACCTATTCCAGGGGTTGTTGTGTGCAAGGCAGTATTTTAATGCGGATACCCGCGAGGAAAATGAGATCAGGTCGCGAATAAATGCTATGTGGAACGATGTAGAATGGAGCTGGTACACCCGCGAGGGCCGCGATAATCTATACTGGCACTGGTCGCCTAACAATGGCTGGGCGATGAATTTCCCGATCCGCGGCTTTAACGAATGCCTCATCACTTATGTGCTGGCCGCTTGTGGCGAAAGGTATCCTGTAGCTGCCAATGTTTACCACGGTGGTTGGGCACAAAGCGATTTCTTTAAAAATGGCAAAACTTTTTATGGCTTTAAACTGCCATTAGGATTTGATTACGGCGGCCCGTTATTCTATTCGCAATATTCTTTCCTCGGGCTTGATCCGCATGGCCTGAAAGACAGGTATGCCGATTACTGGGAACAGAATTTGAACCATACTTTAATCAACCACGCTTATTGCGTGGATAACCCGAAGCATTATAAAGGCTATGGCCCGGATTGCTGGGGATTAACCGCAAGTGATAATTATGAAGGCTACAGCGCCCACGAGCCCAGGAACGACCTTGGTGTAATTACACCTACGGGGGCGATCTCCGCATTTCCGTACACTCCCGAATATTCTATGAAGGCCCTCCGCCATTATTATTATGATATGGGGGATAAAATATGGGGCCAATATGGATTTGTTGATGCGTTCAGCGAATCGCACAACTGGTACGCCAAATCATACTTGGCCATTGATGAAGGGCCCATTGTAGTGATGATAGAAAACTATCGCAGTGGTTTGCTCTGGAAATTATTTATGAGCTGCCCCGAAGTGCAGCACGGTTTGAAGAAACTGGATTTTACAAGTACCGCATTTGCGAAAAATTAGAATTATTCTTCACTTTTCGGTTTGATATTATTCATATTGAAGCGGGGCTTGTAAGCAGGCTTCGCTCCTTTGTTTTCTGCGGGTTGTTCAGGCGCGAGGGGGTCATCAGCTTTAGGCTCTACCTTTTGTTCCGGGGTAGCCTCAGCAGGTTTGGTAATCCCCGCTTTGAACCGTGGCTTAAAGCCTATGCTTGGTGATGGTGATGCTGGTTCTGTATCCTCCTTTGGTTGTTCCGGGGCAGGTTCCGCAGGTTTTGTAACCCCCGCCTTAAACCGGGGCTTAAAGCCTACACTGGGTGATGGCGTCACCGGTTCGGTAGCTTCTTTGGGTTCTGGTGCGGTTTCCGTTGGCTTGGTAACCCCGGCCCGGAATTTTGGCTTAAAACCTACATTGGGCGCGGGCGTTGATGATTCTATTAAACTTTCGGTAATGGTTTGTTCGGCCAGCTGGTTTTCAATAACTACTTTCTCGGCTTTAATTTCAATTGGTGCCGGGAAGCGCAGCCTTAATTTATTGAACCAGTATTTTTTGGTATGGTCGAAGCTTTTTTCGCCCATTTGTTCATAATGAATTTTAAATTCAGAAAACAGCGCCGGCTCACCCTGTTCAAAGGTTTGCAGGTTGATCTTTTTCTTCTTAAAAAATTCGTCGAATAGCATGGCTGTTAATTAGCTCGTTGAAACATCAAGGTCAATTTTATTAAAACGTATCCCCGTTGCCGTTTGCGTCCAGTCCTGTCGTTCCTCGTCGTTAGCATTTAACAATTTCGGGAACCATTCCAGCGGAAATGCCTGTTTCTTCCCGTCGGGCTTTTCAATAAAGAGCAACCCGTTGGCAAACATCACCTTTACTTTTTTTTCTTCCTTACGTGAGCTGAAAAGTGGCATATTGTCTGAACCTTGATTAAACGGATTGAAGGATTCACATGATTATCAGGTCTAATCTCTAATCTCCAATTAACTAATCTCTACCTCACTCCGCCATATTATGGTAAACCGCCTGCACATCATCATCCTCTTCCAGGCGGTCTATCAGCTTCATTACATCGGCAACCTGTTCTTCAGTCACCTCGTGGAATGATTGCGCCACGCGCTCTAATTTGGCCGACCGCACCTCAATTTTGGCTTCTTCCAATGCCTTTTGCATCTTACCGAAATCCTCAAACGCGGTATGTATCACGGCGATATCATTTCCTTCCTCATCGGCCTCAACAAACAGGTCTTCCAGTCCGGCGTCGATCAGTTCAAACTCCAGTTCTTCCAGGTCGCGGTCGCCGGGTACGAATGTGAAAACAGATTTACGCGTAAAAATAAAATCCAGCGAGCCTGTTTTTCCCAAAGCGCCATTGTACTTGGTAAAGTAGCTGCGTACATTAGCTACCGTGCGGTTGGTATTATCTGTAGCAGTTTCTACCAAAACCGCAACACCATGCGGCGCGTATCCTTCGTAAACCAGTTCCTCGTAATCTTTTTCATCACGGCTTATAGCCCTTTTAATAGCGGCCTCCACGCGGTCCTTCGGCATGTTTACCGCCTTGGAGTTTTGCACGGCAGTACGCAAACGCGAATTGGTGTTAATATCCCCGCCGCCTGCCTTTACGGCCATTACAATTTCCTTACCCAAACGGGTAAACTGCACGGCCATTTTGGCCCAACGCTTAAATTTTCTTTCTTTACGGAACTCAAAAGCTCTTCCCATAATTTTTTAATTAGTCCATGGCCCATAGTTGATAGTCCATAGTTAAAACCCATGGACCATATTCTGTCGACTACGGACACAGCGAATATAATACTTGTTTCTTAAATAATGTTTTTCAGGTTTGTCAGCATATTTTCCGTCATCGCCTTCAGGTCGTAGCCTAATTTCCAGCCCCAATCCTTTTGAGCATAGCTGTCATCTATCGATTTCGGCCAGCTATCAGCGATCGCCTGGCGTGGGTCACTTTCAGAGTAACTGATCTCAAAGCCCGGTATCACTTTCTTTATTTCATCAGCCAATTGCTCCGGTGTAAAGCTGATACCTGCCAGGTTATAGGACGAACGGATACTTAAACTTTCAGCCGGGGCGTTCATCAGGTCGAGGGTAGCACGTATGGCGTCATCCATATACATCATGGGCAGGGCGGTATTGGCTGATAAAAAGCTCTCGTATTTGCCCTTCTTCAAAGCCTCATGAAATATATGCACGGCGTAATCTGTAGTACCGCCGCCCGGGTTGGCCCGCCAGCCGATCAGGCCGGGATAGCGCAGGCTTCTTACATCCAGCTTGTGTTTGTTATAATAATACTCGCACCAGCGCTCACCCGCCAGTTTGCTGAAGCCGTAAACCGTATTCGGGTCCATCACGCAATATTGCGGGGTGTTTTGTTGTGGCGAATTAGGCCCGAAAACCGCTATCGAGCTCGGCCAGAAAACTTTCTGAACTTTAAACTCTACCGAAAAATCCAATACATGCAGCAGGCCGTTCATGTTGAGGTCCCAGGCCATTTTTGGTTTTTGTTCGCCTACGGCTGACAAGATCGCCGCCAATAAATAAACCTGCGTGGGCTGATGCTTATTGAACACATGATGAAGATTATCCTTATCCATCACATTTACCACCTCAAACGGGCCGCTATGGCGAATAGCGTAAGCGGGACTATTAATATCGGATGCAATTACCTGGTCGGCGCCATGAATACTCCTTAAGGCGTTGACCAGTTCTGTCCCTATCTGGCCATTTGCGCCGATCACTAAAATCTTTTCGCTCATGTAAATTCAGTTAATGGACAAAGGTAGATTTTTTTGGCTGAACCGGAATTTAAGATTTTTCACATTTTGAAAAATTAGCTATCTGATTTTTAAAAAATACCAAATTCGTAAGTGTAATACCTTAATAAATTATGATTCAGGCAATTTGATGGGCTGTATAATTGAATAACATAAAAAAATCGGATATTTGGAGCTTATTTAATTATAGTATTTATAACAATTTAAAAAACAATGAAAGTCGCAGTAGTAGGCGCCACCGGACTGGTGGGCACTAAAATGTTGCAGATTCTTGAAGAACGCAACTTCCCGGTAACAGAATTGATTCCCGTAGCATCCGAAAAAAGTATTGGTAAAGAAGTAACTTTTAAGGGTAAGCAGTATAAGGTGGTTTCTGTTGAGGATGCGATAAAACAAAAGCCCGATCTGGCCCTGTTTTCGGCCGGTGGAGGCACTTCATTGTCACAAGCGCCGCTTTTTGCGGAGGTTGGCACTACTGTAGTTGATAATTCGTCCGCCTGGCGCATGGACCCGACCAAGAAATTGGTGGTGCCCGAAGTGAATGCCGATGTATTAACCGCCGAGGATAAGATCATCGCTAACCCCAATTGCTCCACCATACAAATGGTAGTGGCTTTAAAGCCATTGCACGATAAATATAAGATCAAACGCGTGGTCGTTTCTACTTATCAATCAGTAACCGGTACAGGCGTAAAAGCGGTTGACCAACTATTTAACGAGCGTAAAGGTATCGACGGGCCAAAGGCTTATCCGTACCAGATCGACCTGAATGTATTGCCTCACATTGATGTATTCACCGAAAATGGATACACCAAAGAGGAAATGAAAATGATCAAAGAAACCCAGAAGATCATGGGCGACAACACCATCAAGGTTACTGCTACAACCGTGCGTATCCCGGTGATCGGCGGTCACTCTGAGTCGGTGAATATTGAGTTTGAAAGAGATTTCGACCTGGCCGAAGTAAGGGCGATATTAGAAAAAGCGCCGGGTGTAGAAGTGGTTGACGATGTAGCCAACCTGAAATACCCCATGCCATTAGATGCACACAACAAAGACGAAGTTTTTGTGGGCCGTATCCGCCGCGATGAAAGCCAGGCCAATACTCTCAACTGCTGGATCGTATCCGATAACCTGCGCAAAGGCGCGGCTACCAACGCCGTGCAGATCGCCGAATATTTGGTGGCGAAGCATTTGATAGGGCAGGCTGTAGAAGCGTAAGTTATAGATTAGAGGCTGGAGATTAGAGATTAGTTTTTAGCGGTATAAAATTAATAGGGATGATCGGGAGATTATCCCTATTTTTATTTAAAAAAATATTATGGACTTTGAATTTATTCAAGATCAAAGATTTAAAGAGTTATTATTAAGAGATTACCAAGAATTAATAACATGCTTAGAAAATAAATCATCAAAAGCAGTTCTGATTTTAGCAGGAAGCATTATAGAAGCTATTTTGGTTGAATATTTTTTGCAAAATATTCCAAATGGTAAAACGGAAGATATGCTCTTAAGAATGGTATTGGGTAATCTTATTGATCTTGCTGAGAAAGAAGGCCTTCTGACCACGAGAGAAAAAAACCTAGCATCTGTTGTGCAGGATTATAGAAATCTAATACATCCAGGTAGGCAGATTCGTGAAAAGGAAAAATACGATTTCGAAGCCGCTTTAATAGCCAAAAGCTTAGTAAGCATAATAGCAGATGCCATTAGAAGAAAATTTCTTTTCACAAACTATTTGTCTGCTAGTGAGGTAATTGACAAGCTCAAGAATGATTGGGATTTCCGTTCTATTTACAGTAAAATAATACTCAAACTTAAACAAGCGGAGCGCATCAAGCTAATTAATCTTCTTCTAACATGCGAAGTTGAAAATAAAGAACAATGGGATGCATTTAAAACTGAGGGTCCGATACCTGATTATCCAACAGATTATTTGGAAGGAGTTAAGTCTCTAGTAACTGAATTAAAACCATTGTTGCAACCGGAAATAATTTTAGACAAGCTCACTGCTCTTAGTGTTGAGATAGAACGAGGTGAAAAACTAAAAGCCTTTGCTCTTTTCAATTTTTTCCATGAAGATGTAGATAAGCTTCACCCTGAAGAACAAGAGATAATAGCTATATATTTCTTATCGATGTTCTCTAGCTTACTTAAAAAATGCAATGGTTTAGCTTATGAAAGGACTTATTCAACTATTGGCAGATGTATTAAATCAAAACATGGAATTAATGCGTTTAAGGATTTTACTGTATTTTGCATAGTGCACTTTACAAAAAAAGGAATAGAATGGAATAGTGAAATGGATCTATATGAGCAGGCATTTAACTCTTTGAAAGAAGAACACAGGGAGATTATAAGCGAACATATAAATGATTTCTTATTTGGTGAAAACTCCAATCCACCAAAAGAAATAATTGAGGCTTTCGTCAACGAGGCATATAGTAGGGGTATTATTTCTCGTAAAGAAGAAGAATTTAAATTCTAAATTCGCCCAATGATCTCCTTCTCCCACCGCGTATTTATGGAAGTAGCAGCCAATTTGAGTTTCTCAAAAGCGGCGCAGGTGCTGTTTATTACGCAGCCTGCTATCAGTAAGCACATTAAGGCGCTGGAGGATCAGTATAAAGTGCCCCTGTTTGAGCGTAAGGGGAATAGTATATTACTTACGGAGGCAGGGAAGCGGTTGAATGAGTATTTACTGCAAGCGACTGAGATCGAACGTAAAATCGAATACGATCTTTCCGTGCTCAGCAACGTATCACAGGCGGCCGGACATTTGCGGTTGGGCGCCAGTACCACTATCGCCTTATATATATTACCATCCATATTGTCGGGATTTCAGCAGGAGTATGCCAATGTGCATGTGCAGCTGGTTAACCGAAATTCGGAATATATCCTGAACGCCCTGCTTAACCACGAGGTTGATATCGGTATCATCGAGGTGGATAATAAATTGACTACCGTTTCCTATAACGCTTTTATGAGCGATGAGGTGATCCCGGTATGTTCGGCCAAAAGTCCGCTGGCGGGGAAATCCTTAACACTGAAACAGCTTTTAAAAACGCCGGTTGCTTTACGCGAGCGTGGGTCGGGTACATTGAATGCACTGCTAAAGTCATTGTCCCAGCATCATATCAAACCTGCCGACCTGAATGTGAAAATCAGGTTAGGCGGAACCGAAGCGCTAAAGAACTTTTTATTAGCCGACCAATGCCTGGGCTTCATGCCGCGCCCATCCATCATCCGCCAGTTAGCCGAAGGCGATTTGGTTGAAGTCCCGATTGAGGGCCTTAAGATCACCCGCGATTTCTATTTTATCCGCCGCAAAGGCACGGAAGATTACGGGCTGACCAGCAATTTTATGCGGTATGCGCTGCAATACGTATAGCTGACGCACCGGTCTTTTCCGCTAACCAGCGGATCGACCACCCTCTCTACAGCAGGCCGTAAAGAGGGGTGCTTTTATTTATTTCTTCATTCTTTTTCACCCTCTTTGCACAGCAGAGAGGGTCGACGAGCGAAGCGACGTCGGGGTGAGTCGAATGGCCCGCTTTTTCTCAAAAAACATAAAACCAACCTGTTTCCCAAATGTAGTTTACAGATACAATAGTTAATGTTTAATTACTAAAAATATCTGTAATATGACCAATTTAAGTAATCGTAAGGTAGCTATCCTTACAGAAGAAGGATTTGAGCAGGTGGAGCTAACCAGCCCCAAAGCAGCATTGGAAGCCGCGGGTGCACAGGTAGATGTGGTATCGCCCAAAAGCGGTAAGATCAAAGCCTGGGATAAAACAAACTGGGGCATCGAGATCGATGTAGACAAAAAATTAAGTGACGTAAGCGCCGATGACTATGACGCACTGGTTTTACCCGGCGGTGTGCTTAACCCGGATAAACTGCGCCAGAATGTGGAGGCTGTAGCATTTGCCGCTTCATTTTTAGAAGAAGGTAAACCGGTGGCTGCTATTTGTCATGGTCCGCAGTTACTGATCGAAACGGATCTGTTGAGGGGCAGGAGAATGACGTCCTATCCGTCCCTGCACACTGACCTGGTGAACGCCGGAGCTGAGTGGGTAGACGAAGAAGTTGTGGTAGATAACGGATTAGTAACAAGTCGCCGCCCAGCCGACCTGGAGGCCTTCAACCGTAAAGCAATTGAGGAATTTGCCGAAGGCGTGCATCATGATGCATAAAGGGCATTGTCATGCTGAGCCTGTATATGGATAGTGAAGGCCAGAGCCTCATGCTTCGACGGGGTTCAGCATGACACCCTTTTATTATAATATACCTTCCAATTGCATTAACCTGATCTTCAATATGGCGGTTATCGATATAGAGTCGGTAATTTCATTATCGCAAACCATACGGTAAGCTTCAGCAAAAGGGACTTTTTTTGTGATTAGTTGTTCGGTATCCTCGGGCTCGGGTTCAAATTGCTGCAGCCCTTGTGCCAGGTAAATAAAACCGAACTCGTCGCATACTGAGTTTGACAGGTGTATTTGTTGCAGTTCGGTCCAGCGGCTTGCTTTTAAACCGGTTTCTTCCAGCAGTTCGCGTTTAGCGGTTTCCAGCGGATCGGTGCCGAGCGGGCAGCCGCCTTCAGGTATTTCCCAGCAATATTGGTTTAATACAAAGCGGTATTGGCCCACCAGGTAAGTGTTCATTTCCTCATCAAGCGCTACCACGCCAATAGCCATGTTTTTAAAATGCACTTTGCCATATATGCCCGGCTTACCAGCCGGATTGATCACCTGGTACTCGGTTAAATTGATCCAGGGGTTATCGTAAATATCTTTTTCGGAATTGGTCCGCCAGGGGTTTTCTTCGGGATGTTGCATAATGAAATAGATGATAAAAGATAAAAATAGCTATAGTATTCTGTAACTTAATGGGGCTGCGGTAATCTAAATGATATTATGCGTTACTTCCTTTGTATAATATTTCCACCTGCTGCGGTTTTAACAACCGGGCGCATCGGCGCATTTATATTGAGTTGTATCCTTACCCTGTGTTTGTGGGTGCCGGGTGTCATTCACGCCATATTGGTTACTAACGACTTTTACGAAGCCCGCAGGCACCGCCAGTTGGTGCGTGTAATGAAACGCAGCCGTTACTAAGCTGCTTCAACTTTTTTTGCCGGTGTAATTGCGGATATGATGATCAGCCCGATCAGCATGCCGGAAATTATGGTGTCGATAACGCTTTCAACTTCCCAACGCTTCACACCATGAAGAAACCGTATGATCACAATTGGAATCATGATCGCAATTATTTTCATCCAAAACAGTATAAAATGGCCCGAACCGGTACGTTTCCCAACCGGAAGCATGCATATTACGATCAGTATGGCAATAGCGCCAACCAGTGAACTCACTAACTGAAGAATTGCAAAGACCGGGATACCGTGATGATGCCCAACCGGAACCCAGGTCATGATAAAGGGGATGCGCATAGCGAAATAACCGTCCCAATGGGTAAAGCTGTCCCAAATGATATGTGTAGCGCCGCCAATCAAAATGGAAATAATAATAACAACCCAGCGGTCTTTAAAAAAGGGCGTGTCAGAGTTTTTAAAAGCAGAAAGCCGTTTGTTGAAATAGGGCGGCAGGTGGTCTATCATTTTATCTCTTACCACGCTGTTATATATCCATATCAGCAGCAAGGCTGTCGGCAGATCGAACCAAAATAATCCCGGCCAGCTATGACCATACATAGTTCCCGACTTCATCCTGATAAAATATTCAAAATCCGGCATCATGCTGCCTGCCACAAGGGCTGTAAGCGAGAACCATTTTTTTGGCAGAAAATTAAAAGGGAGTACAACAGCGGGGTGCGAAAAAGTAAACGGCATTTTTAAAAACTGGGGTTATGCGGGCCTAAATATAGTAATTAAGGGTGATATTGCGGTCCTCAGGGGGAAATAACCCATAACAATGATGAATTTATTCCCCGCTTTTATGATCAGGTACGTTGTGTTATGCTTGTTGCTGTACGGCTTGAGTATGGGTAGTAACCGGGTTTGCAGGAGTGGTAAAGGATACAATAAGCAAACCGATCAATCCACCGGAAATAGCTGTATCTACCACATCGCCAAAAAATTCTGCCATTACAAAGCCTGTGGGATATCTTAATACTAATATAAACAGGGTAATAGCAGTTATCTTCATCCAGTAACGCAGCACGTGGTTATTAGTATTTGTAAGCTTCCCAACAGGTAAATTCATTATCGCAAAAAAGATGATCAGCAGGCCGATCACTGAGCTTGAAAGTTGGAGGAAAACAACAACAGGTATGTTATAACCGGCTATGTTAAACCATTTGGTAAGGGAGGGGAAAAGCGATACAAAATATCCGTCCATGTGGGTAAAATTATCCCATAGAATATGTGACGCACTGCCTATAAGTACTGAAATTATGATGATGATCCAGTGATGTTTAAAAAAACGCCTGCCTGTATTTTTAAGCGGCGAAAGCCGTTTATTAAAGTACGACGGCAGGTGATCGATCAGTTTATTCTTCACAAAGCGATTGTAAACCCACATCAGCAGCAAAGCTAATGGCAAGTCGAACCAGAATAAGCCATCCAGATTATGGCCATAGTCTGAGTGCCCTTTCATCTTGAAAAAATATTCAAAATCAGGGATAATGCTACCCGCCACAAGGGCCGTTAGTGAAAACCATTTTTTGGATAGGGGTAATACAATAGCGGGATGCGAAAAGGTAAAAGGCATTTTTTGAGTATTCTAATTTAATGTTTTTAAATATAATAATTAGGGGCCTTTATACTACTGGTTTATTAGATGTTTATATTTATTTACTTAAACGAAAATTTACCTGTAGCAGTTGCCTTAGTTTAATAGTTTTTATTAACAGGCAAATTTTAGGCCATTTTTTTTTGGGCGATTTTTTTTTAAACGGAACTGAATAGCATGAAACGAAGTTTGCCGGGCGTAAACTTGGGTAATTTAAGATCAGCACCTGGAAAGGATTTACCAGTTATACTTCGTCAGGCATCGATTCAAAGAACAAAGAGTACGATATGTTCATGTTTATTATCGGCAATAAGCTATATAGCCTGTCTACCGTAGTAGTTAATGGAGCAAGCCTCAAAGGCAGGGACGAGTTTTTCGCGTCAGTTGTAGTAAGTAATTAGGGGTATTGGATGGTTGATTGAGTTGGATTAGGTTGATGCGTTGGATTATTAAACCCGATCAACTTAATTCAACTCAATCAACCAATAGACTAAAGGCCAAAGGCCTTTTTCACCTTATCCACGTAATCCAGTTTTTCCCAGGTAAACAGTTCTACCTCAGCTTTTATCTGGCGTCCCTCGGGGCTTGTGAAGGTTTTGGTTACCGATTGATGTGGTTTACCAAAATGGCCGTAGGCCGCAGTTTCGCTGTAAATGGGGTTACGCAGTTTTAAGCGGGTCTCGATAGCATAAGGGGTCATATTAAAAATACTTTCCACTTTTTTAGCTATTTCACCATCACTCAGGTTAACCTTTCCTGTACCATAAGTATTGATATAAATCCCCATCGGTTGTGCCACACCGATAGCATAGGATACCTGTACCAGCACCTCGTTACAAACACCGGCAGCAACCAGGTTTTTGGCAATATGGCGCGTAGCATAAGCCGCAGAGCGGTCAACCTTTGAAGGGTCTTTACCAGAAAAAGCGCCGCCACCATGTGCACCTTTGCCGCCATAGGTATCCACAATGATCTTGCGGCCGGTTAAGCCTGAATCGCCATGCGGGCCGCCGATCACAAATTTGCCGGTTGGATTAATGTGGTATTTAATATCGTCATTAAAGAAGTGCGCATATTTTGGATATTTGGCCTTAACCCTTGGGATCAGGATACCGATGATGTCCTTGCTGATTTTCTCAAGCATCACTTTCTCTTCGTCAAAATCATCATGCTGGGTTGATATCACAATAGCGTCAATACGGGTAGGCTGATTATCATCATTATACTCCAGCGTAACCTGCGATTTAGCATCAGGGCGCAGGTATTTTATATCTTTATCCTCGCGGCGGATAGCTGCCAGCTCAATTAACAGGGCATGGGCAATATCCAGCGCCAAAGGCATGTAATTATCAGTTTCAACGGTGGCATAGCCAAACATCATCCCCTGGTCGCCTGCGCCCTGCTCTTCTTTAGCCTGGCGGTCAACACCCTGGTTAATATCGGGCGATTGTTCATGTATGGCTGATAGCACCGCACATGAGCTGCCGTCAAACATATATTCACCTTTGGTATAACCAATTTTATTGATCACCTCGCGTGCGATCTTTTGTACATCCAGGTAGGCTTTTGATTTCACCTCGCCGGCTAAAACAACAAGCCCGGTGGTAACCAGCGTTTCGCAGGCTACTTTTGAGTCGGGGTCAAATGCTAAAAAATTATCTATAAGCGCATCCGATATCTGGTCGGCAACTTTATCCGGATGTCCTTCTGATACGGATTCTGATGTAAATAAATAGGGCATAAATTTTTTAAATTAAGCTAATGTTTAACGGGAAAGAAGATGTATACGGATTGCGGCCAAAAAAGAAACAGGTTTTAGCACTTTTTTACGTGGTTGCAATCTTAATCAAATCAGTCCACTTTCGTGGGGCAAAAATAAAACAATTTTTCACAAAGCCGAAAATACGGTTACTTTTGACGGCGAAATTATAATTACTTGAAAAGGAAAGTCTTATTTATAATAAATCCGGTATCGGGCGGGAAAAAGAAGGACAATGTGCCGGAGCTGATACAAAAAAACCTGGACGTTAGTCTTTTTGAGCCAACTATTGTTTTTACAGACAGTGCCATGCACGGCACCCAGCTTGCGCAGGATGCGGTGGGCCAATACGAATATATTGTTGCTGTAGGTGGCGATGGCACCGTGAATGAAATAGCCTCGTCCATAGCCGGTAAGGATACGGTACTGGGTATTATTCCCTTTGGATCGGGTAACGGGCTGGCCCGTTTTTTAGATATCCCTATGGATACTGAAAAAGCCACCAGGTCGCTCAATAACCTGCGGGTTGAGGTGATAGATGCTGGTAAACTGAATGGCCAATGGTTTTTTAATATGGCCGGGATGGGTTTTGACGCCCATATCAGCGAAGTGTTTTCGCATGATAAAACACGGGGCTTTGGCGCCTATATCCGGTCTGCCTTCCGCGAGATAGTTAATTACAGATCAGAAACTTATCATATTGAAATTGACGGCGCTGTATATGAACGCGAAGCTTTTATGCTAAGCTTTGCCAATTCATCCCAGTATGGCAACAACGCCCATGTTTCGCCAAACGCCTCTGTGCAGGATGGATTGATAGATGTTTGCATCATAAAACCCTTTCCGTTATATAAATTTATTGGAATGGGCTTGCGCATGTTTACCAAAACGGCGCATAAGTCAAAATATGTCGAGATCGTACGTGGCAGGCATATCATAGTTAAACGAATGGCAGGCGGCCCGGTGCACCTGGATGGCGAGCCGCAAATATTAGGTGCCGATGCCGAAATTAAGGTAATGCCCGGTTCATTAAAAATAATAACAGGAGCAGGCTTTAAGAACTAAACCTTAAAATCTATACCCGATACCAAATTTCACCCCCGTATCAGACAAAGTGCCGCCGCCTTTATCCTGGAAAGCAATAATCGCATGAGTTTGTAAAAATGGATTGACAAATACGGTTACCCTTTTAAAATTGTATTTGCCCCCAATACCCAGGCCCAAACCTATCCCACTCTCGTTAGGCGTTATAGAATCAGAATGATAATTAGTTTCAAAATCGGCCATTACACCGGCATCAGCAAACAGGTATTTTAAAAAGGTGAAATTGACGTACACTGGAACCGACACTATTCTGATGCTGGCTTTCTGCGGCTTAAAGGTTGGATCGTAAGCATCCTCATAATCCCACAATACATTGTTAGTGGAATATTCCAGGCCGGTTTCTATGGAAAATGATTTGGATAAATTCCTGGTGTAATTCAACCCGTAAAGTGTTTCGCCTTTTCCGGCATAACCTGCTGCGCCTATTCCGGCGTTCCCGATAGTGTTAGTTCCCACGCCGTATACGACGGAAATGCTATTGGACTGGCAATAAGCGCTGGCGCTGAGTAAAAGGAGTGATAAGAGTAATAATTTAGATTTCATTTAATGTTGATAAGATTTGACTGTTTAGTCATTACGACTAAAACTTATACTTTGCTACACCGGTTTCCAATAATAAAGTTTTAACGGCAATAATTGATAAAAAAACTGAGCTGCGTTTAAATAAGCTCTACTTTAAAATAAATCCTTTGAGTACCAATTGGATTTTGGTTTTTTACCTTTGAGGTTTAATTGAACAATTTCATGTCGAAAAAATTTAAAGACTTTTCGGGTATCGTATATTCCACCGATTCGGAATATCAATACCAGGGCGATACCGGTTACGCGTCCTCAACGCTTCCGCCCCAGCAGCAGAATTTAAAAATTTATCTCGACCGTAAAGGTGGCGGGAAAGTAGTTACACGCATTACTGATTTCGTAGGTAAAGAGGCTGACCTCGAAGCGATCGGAAAACAGCTGAAATCAAAATGTGGGGTGGGCGGATCGGTTAAAAATGGGGAAATTTTGATACAGGGCGACTTCCGCGACAGGGTGCTGACTTTACTACAGGCCGATGGTTTCAAGGCAAAAAAGGCCGGAGGTTAGTGTATTGGAGTTTTTGCAACACCATTTGTAACTAATTAATTATCAATAAATTAACTAAGTGTAAAATTTACATATAGTAAAATAAATATTAAATTTTTCTTGTTTATAGCTTCTTAAAGTCGGATTTTTGCACTAACCAATTTATACCGATTTAGTGAAACTATCGTGAGCCGCACTCAAAAAAACTGGAGCAGGTCAGCATGGTTTCATCAACCTAAAAGAGCAAAATTATTCAATGAAAAATTCTACCAACAGGGTACCTGATCTGGCGTATTTAAACCTTGATCATGCCAAGACTATTTTGTATCAACTAACACCTGCTCAGCTTGTTGAGGCAGCTTTAAAAAGAAACGAAGGTACCTTGGCGGATACCGGCGCACTTGCAATTGATACCGGTGAGTTTACCGGGCGTTCGCCAAAAGACCGGTTTATTGTTGAGGACGACATTACCCGCGACCACGTTTGGTGGGGAGATATAAACATCAGGTTCCAGGCAGAAAAATTTGACGCATTACTGCAAAAAGTAACAGGTTACCTTGCTGAGCGTGAGATTTTCGTCAGGGATTCATCGGCCTGTGCTAATGAAAAGTATCATATCGATATCAGGGTGGTTACCGAGACCGCTTACCAGAATCTTTTTGTACACCATTTGTTCCGCAGGCCCGAGGTGGTAAATCCTGCTTCGCATCCCGAGTGGACAATAATTGCTGCGCCCGGCTTTATGGCCGACCCTGCTGTTGATGGTACGCGCCAGCGGAATTTTTCGATCCTCAATTTCAGTAAGAAGATCATACTGATAGGTGGTACCGGTTATACCGGCGAAATAAAGAAAGGGATATTCTCTGTTTTGAATTTTATATTGCCACACCAAAAAAAGGTGCTTTCTATGCACTGCTCTGCCAATACAGGCATTAAAGGTGATACCGCTATATTCTTCGGTCTGTCCGGAACGGGTAAAACCACCCTTTCTGCCGACCCTGAACGCAGCCTGATCGGTGATGATGAGCATGGTTGGAGCGATTACACCATTTTCAATTTCGAAGGTGGTTGCTATGCCAAGTGTGTAGACCTCACCCCCGAAAAAGAACCGCAGATTTTCAGCGCCATCAAGTTTGGCGCACTGCTGGAGAATACAAATTATGTAAAAGGCACCCGCGAGGTGAATTTCTCCAATATTGATAAAACGGAAAACACCCGCGTTGCTTACCCCATGTATTATGTAGATAACTCAGTAATACCATCGTTAGGAGCATCGCCAAAAAACATATTCTTTTTGACCGCCGACGCCTTTGGCGTATTGCCGCCCATCTCAAAGCTGACAAACACACAGGCTATGTATTACTTCATTTCGGGCTATACCGCTAAGGTTGCCGGCACCGAAACCGGTATATCTGAACCAAAGACCACATTCTCGGCTTGCTTTGGCGAAGCCTTCCTGCCGCTGAACCCTGTAACTTACGCCAGGCTTTTGGGCGATAAATTAAAAGAGCATGACGTAAATGTTTGGCTTGTAAACACCGGCTGGACAGGTGGCCCCTATGGTGTAGGAAAAAGAATGAAGTTAAAATACACCCGCGCCATGATAACCGCCGCCCTGAACGGCGAACTGGATAATGTGAGTTACCAGGAGCACCCGGTATTTAATCTGCACATGCCATTAAGCTGCCCTAATGTACCTGATAACATACTAAATCCGCGCAATACCTGGGCCGACAGGGATAGTTATGATGAGAAGGCAAACAACCTGGCGGTATCCTTTGCCAGGAACTTTGAACGCCATGCCGCGCACAGTGATTCAGAGATTATAAATGCAGGGCCTAATGTAACGATATCAGTTTAGTTACACTTTTTTATAGGCTATCACTTGCTATTATTAAAAAAATTAGTTTTCATTGTAAAAAATTGTCAGCGAAAGAGGGCAATTTTTTTGTTTGAATACGTTTTATATGCGCTGTTTTGAGCATAAAAAGCCTTTTTATATTAAATAATGATAAAGAATGACAGAAAAAGTTTTTTTATTTCATTAAAATTCTAATTTTGTTATCCCTTTTAACACGCACATTAATTAACTTTTTACATACAAACTAAAACTAAAATCTAAAGTAATGGCAACCGCACCAACAAAACCAACTACTCCTGTAAAAAAAGAAAGCTCAAGTGCATCGGGCATGTTTGCAGTACTGACTATTCCGATCTGTCTGATCTGCGGAATTTTAATTTTCTACTTCATACTCGGTAACCCAAGTCACTATGCAGGAGGAGATGTAGAAAAAGGAGCTCCCCAGGATATTTTTGGTACAGTTCACAGAGGAGGACCTATTGTACCAGTGATCATGTCATTCGTATTGATGGTAATCGTGTTCTCTATCGAGAGGGCTATTGTTATAGGAAAGGCTTCAGGCACTGGTAATGTAGATTCATTCGTAAGGAAGATCACTTCATTGCTTAACTCTGGTAACATCGATGCAGCAAATGCTGAGTGCGACAAACAAAAAGGTTCTGTTGCCAACGTGATCAAATCAGGTTTAAAGAAATATCGCGAAATGGAAGCAGATGCTACCCTTACCATTGATCAAAAAACATTGGCTATCCAGAAAGACATTGAAGAAGCAACTGCTTTGGAAATGCCTATGCTGGAGCAAAACTTAACTATCATCGCCACATTGGTATCAATTGGTACATTGAGCGGTCTGTTAGGAACGGTTGTGGGTATGATCGGTGCGTTCCAGACATTGTCTGCAAACGGCGCTCCTGATACATCACAATTATCATCAAACATCTCTGAAGCTTTGATCAACACAGCTTTGGGTATCACAACTTCGGCTTCATCTATCATCCTTTACAACTACTTTACATCAAGGATCGATAAGCTGACTTACGCTATTGACGAAACAGGTTTCAGCATTGTACAAACATTTGCTGCTTCGCATGCAAGAAAATAGAATATTTTAGTGATTGCTTCTTTTGCCAAACAATATTTGGTAAATTGGCACGTTATTAATCATACACACTATTATATTTATATTAAAACTTATTAATTATGTCGAGGATAAAAATTCCCAGAAAAAGCACGGCAATTGATATGACGGCTATGTGTGACGTGGCTTTCCTGTTGCTTACCTTTTTCATATTAACAGCAAAATTAAAACAGGAAGATCCGCTCCAGGTTGATACTCCGGCTGCAACCACTAAGCAATTGTTCCCTGATTTGGATGTTGCTACCATCACGGTAGGTAAAGGGAAGATATTTTTTAGCGTTGAGGGTACGGATATACGCAAAGCAGTGTTGGAGCAAATGGGTAAAAAATATGGTCAGACATTCACCCCGGAAGAAATGCTCAAGTTTTCGGTACTGCCAACTTTTGGGGTGCCTATGGCCCAGTTAAAGCAGTTTATAAACCTTAACGAGGAACAAAGGAAAGCATACGTACAACCAGGTATTCAAGTTGATACTACCAATAACAGCGAATTATACAACTGGATACATGAGTCGCGCATTGCTGATGCAAGCTTGCACAATAAATCCCTGCGCTTTGCAATCAAAGGAGATGCCAGGGAAGAGTATCCTGTAGTAAAAAAGGTGATTGATGTTCTGCAGAAGCAGGCAGTCAACAAGTTTAGTTTAATTACATCGCTTAAAGACAGTAAATAGTTATGGCAGAATTAGATACCTCCGGCGGGGGTAAAAAAGGCGGAAAAATAAGAAGCAAGAAAGCCTCCACACGCATTGACTTAACAGCAATGGTTGACCTGGCGTTTCTGCTGATCACATTTTTTATCATGGCCACCACGCTTGCCAAACCCAAGGCAATGGATACAATATGGCCGGATAAAACGGTGAAGGATAAGCAATTACCGGTACCTGAGTCAAGAACGATGACCGTACTGTTAGGAAGTAATGACAAACTGGAATGGTTTGTAGGTGAGCCTGGCAAAACAGCGCCCACTATTGACAACTTCGGTAAAACCGGCATACGTAAGGCGTTGATCGAAAATAGCAAAAAGATCGAAGCGACACATGCCGGGCCTGATAACTACATGATCGTATTGGTAAAGGCTGGTGACAAAGCAAAATATAAAGATTTTGTTAATATGCTGGACGAATTAGGGATCACCGGTATTAAAAGCTATGGTGTGGTTGATATTACGCCGGCCGAGACCGCTCAGTTGAAGAAAGACAACTTAGACTAAACAGTAAGAATTAACGTTAATATTTAAAGGCCAAAAAAGATGTTCG
>Ga0206976_1133_pt1 | contig 23619 bp, 18 predicted proteins | sample Alteio_BWOrgHeat_82_FD_152926 | JGI IMG/M metagenome (GOLD analysis project Ga0206976, IMG submission 152926) | Enriched cells from forest soil in Barre Woods Harvard Forest LTER site, Petersham, Massachusetts, United States -... | ecosystem: Environmental > Terrestrial > Soil > Temperate forest >... | reverse complement strand
CTTTTATTTCGAGGATTACGGCCAAAATCCCAGACCTCTTTGCCTGTCATATAGAAACAAATATTTGGACCAAAATTCTATCAACAGCGCTGTCTCAATGGGCAAAACAGAGCCAGAGACGCGCGGGTTTCTGCTCAATTCTGAGGAAGACTGTGAATTGGAATCTCCAATGGGAGCTCCACATCAACAGTTTTCTGGCCAGCAACCGGAAAGGGGTCAAAATAGAATGCATCTCCTTGTTTTGTTCGGACGGGCTGGGCCAAGGATTGAGAAGCATCGCTCGAAACAAAATAGCCGATTTCGAACCGTGCTTTCCTGCGAATGACTTGAGAAGGCGGAGGATCGGAGTGGACCAGATATGGAGTCCAGGTAGTGAGCGGCAGAGAAAGCTGGATAGTCTCACTTAGACTGTCCCCGGGTCTGACCAAACTCGTACAAGGAAGGAGCGGTTTTTCGACATCCACATCGGGCGGAACAGCAATGATTTTCTTGCTGATGAGCAGGCCTTTCGGAAAGAGCTCGATGTTAACGAGATTAGGGTCCGTGTCAAAGAGCGGTCCCTCTTCTATCTCCTTGTAAAGCCTGTTGAAAAGATAGATCTGGTGGCCCGAATTGTTTTGAAATGTGTAATGGAGAACGAGGCCGCCTTGTGGATCCAGCCGAGATTCGACCACGAACTTGCAATCGTCCTTCTGCGCCGTTTGTGAACTACCCATAGGCTGATCGTCTCCTTTTCGTTGGCGACTCGAGCCAATCGCCAGCAGCAATGCACCCAGAACGAGCAGAGACATATGCCAAAATCGCGATAAATAAGACGGCATCAATACCATTTGCGTTCTGTCTGCTTTGGGTTCCATTCACCGCGGATCTTGTTTTCGGTAAATTCACGGTTGTCATTGGGGCTAATGCCCACAGCTTCGACCTCGCGCTTTCGCTCCTTGGCAAAGCCTGAAGGATTGTTGGGATCAGGTTTTGCATCGTTGTTGACCTCTCCCGTGGACATAGTACCGTGCGCAGCTTGTTCAGCGTGGCAAAGTTCGTGCGCTAGGCCGACGGCAGGCGGCCGTGTTTCCCAAGGCTGAGGCCCAATTGTTTTCCGCTTCGAGCTATAGGAAACGGTTACGTCGGTGCCACTGCCTGGCTTTCCGCCGGAGTCTAGGAATCGCGCAGCCGGTGCGGAATATCCGCAAGAGTTGCCGCTGGTGGTTTCCTGGATCGTGACGGTTTTTCCGCTGGAGTTTATCGCGTCGAGAAGCTTTCCGCCCGTTGGAGTGCTTCGAATGGCGGCTAAATCGGACAACACCTGCCCCTGAAAAGCTGGGGAACCGGTGATGACGATGCCACCAAACTGAACGGGACCGCCGGGGGTGACGATTGTCGGGCCGCCTGGTGCGCCAGCTTCGCCGATCATGACGGTGAAGCAGCCGAGGATGATTGCGCCGCCGTGGGCGGTAGGATCGCCGATGCGAGCGGCCATCAGGCCGCCGATCAAAACGGTTGGCGAGCCCATCACAATGATGTCAGGAGGGCCAACGCAAGTGAGCATATCTGTGACGCGAGCGGCGGGAAGGAAACCGATAAGGACAGTGGGCTCGCAGGGCGGAAGGATGGGCCCGCCGACGTGCGGAACTAGCACGGTGACCATCGGGCAAACGTGCATGTCGGTTGCGCGAGCTGCTGGGGGCATTCTGCCTTGACTCCAAAACCTCAGATTCGACGTTGCCAGTGAGAAAACTGCTTCGTGCTGTGCGACCTGCGAACAACTGCGAAAGGCCCTACCGCGTCCGCAGGGCTCGAGCCCGGCTTCTACATTTTGCCGCCTTTGCTGCCGTCGTCGGCGGTATCGGGATCTTGGGGAGCTTTCGGACTGGTCGGGCTGGAGGGGCTGCCTGAGCCGGCAGCGCCTCCGCTGTTGATGAGGACGAGCGTACCCGAAATGGCGACACCCGCCGGGCCGATATTAATGAAATTTCCGGAGGCCATGATGGTTAATTCCAGACCGGCCTCGATGACGACGTTCATGCCGGCTTTGAGGTGGATCTCCATTCCGGCTTCGTGGGCGTAATTCTGGCCGGATTTTTCCTGGAGGTTTTGGCCAACCTGCAGCGACATGGTCTGGCCGACTTGCACATTCTGATTGCCTGTGACATTTAGCGAGGCGTCTCCACCGACCTTTTCATTCTGGTCTTTGGCAATCTGGATGTCCTGCTCGCCCCCGACTTTTTCTTTTTGGTCATTTTGCACGATAAGGCTGCGGTCGTTGCCGACAAATTCGCGGGAATCGTGTTCGACGCGGAGGTCCATGTCCCGTTCGGCGTTCATGAAGATTTGTTCGCTGTCTTTTTTATCTTCGAAGCGGAGCTCATTGAAGTTGCTGGAGGTGCCGTTTTTGGTGCTGCGAGTCAGGAAGGTGGTGCGCGTCATGTTGTCGGGCAGAGTGTAAGGCGGCATGAGCGCATCGTTGTAAACCCGGCCGGTGATGAGGGGACGGTCCGGATCGCCTTCGAGGAATTCGACGATGACTTCCTGGCCTATGCGAGGAATGTTGATAGCGCCCCAGTTTTTACCTGCCCAGGGTTGCGAAACACGGACCCAGCAGGAACTCTTTTCGTCGTTTTTGCCCTCCCGGTCCCAGAAGAACTGAACTTTTACTCGGCCATACTTGTCCGTCCAGATTTCCTCTCCAGATTTGCCGACCACCACGGCGGTTTGAGGTCCCTGGACGAAGGGACGCGGCGTGAGGCGCTGCGGCCGGTAGAGGACGGAATGAGGGATACAACGGAAATGATTGGAATAAAACTCCTCGGATTGGCCTTCCGAGCCGGAGTAGCTGGCGCCGACGGAGGCGGAATGCTGGACTTCGGTCAGGACGTAGGATTGATTCTGGTCGGAACGCGGATGGCCAGTGAGATCGAAGCGGTAGCCAGAAATGAAGGTGCGACAATTACCAGAGCCGGCGGCGACAAGATGTACGGCTTCCTCTTCCTGCATGCGAATCTTTGTGCGACTGGAGCCTTCGCCCTTTTTGGGGAATTCGCCAGGGTAATCGAAAATCTCGTACTTGTCGTTGCCGCCGACTTTATACACGGTTTCTTCATTGGACATGAGACTGGTGCTGGGAGTCTCAAAGTTGTAGTCGGTCAACGCGTATTTGCCGGGGCGAAGTTCCTGCTCGGAATTCCAACCGCCAAGCAGATCTTCATCCTTGCTGTAGGCGCCGACGTTGAAGTCGAGGCGAGCCTTGGACTGGCTAGGGCACGGCTTGTGAACGCTGGGCGCATTGCCCATGACAAGGGTGTGCTTGTCTTTTTCATGTTCGAAAAAGTAGAAGATGCCGTATTGCTCCATCAAACGGGAGACGAAGTTGAAATCCGTCTCGCGGTATTGAACGCAATACTCGCGCTGTTCGAAATCGCCTTGCAAAGCGTTGCGAAAATCGCCGAAGCCGCGGTCCTTGAAAATTTTCGTGACGATCTCAGGAATTGTCATGCTCTGAAAGATGCGGCAATCGGCGCGCCGCGTTAGGAACCAGAGCCAAGGGACGATCTCGGCATGATAGTGAGTGAACCGGCGGTCGCTCCCGGTTTGGGAGAAGCGGCTGACGTACCCACTGAAGTAACGTTTGCTATCGTCGGCGAGTTTCAAGGAGATGGAAACCTTTTGGCCAACGATTTTAGTGAAATCCACGGAGGAGTTTTCGGAAAGGAATTCAGCGGAAATACGGAAGGGACGGGAGACTGCCTCGTGAGCCGAGAAACTGAGAAGGAGGAGGACGTCTTTCCCAAGTGGAGTTTCAATGGCGATGACTCTGTGGTCCTGGGTGTATGCCATAAGGGCTACGCACTTTCTCGCTGAAGAATTTGGACCGCTAAGTTTCCCATTCAGAGCTCCTCACGGCTAAGTGAAACGATACGGGTACGGCTTCACGCAAAAGGGCGGAGTCACGGGGAAATAATACTGCTGCGCGCCGCCTAACAATTTGCCGAGTGCTTCATGGCGGGGATCGAGGAATTGTTCGCAGGCCACACCGGCGAGGCCGGTCAGAGGCTGGCCGGGATCCAATTGCATGCACCAAAGCTCTTCGAATTCGTTCCACACAGGAGAAAGAGCCAAGGCAGCACGGAGGTGACCGCGAATAGCCGAGCGCTCGAGGCGCTCGGAAATCGGGATGCGCCCGAATTGTTCATACAGCTTTAGCAAAAGTTCTTCGGGAAACCACCAGCCGCCAAAGGGGTTGTTGTGCGGCTTGGCGGGCGCCGGGTTCGGGTCGGAGACGCCGCGAAGCAATGTGATTGGGCCTTTCAAGGTCTCCGGAACGGGAGTATCCACGTAACCGCTCCGAACGAGCAGGACTTCTCTGGCCGCCAAATCTTCGGGATTGCGTCCGCCGACATAGCCTGCATTGTGAGGCAAGCTCAACTTGCGGCGAATATATTCCGGAAGATTCGCCATGGTCAGACCCTCGTTGGGATCTGCAATCTCGGGAGGTGTGATGAGTGACGACATGGTTTCTAGGCGTACGTAAAGGCGCCATTATCGCCGACGGAGACGTGGATGGCTGACGGCTTTTGTCGTTCGGCCATGCGGCTCAGAAGATATCGCGAAACATCCGGGAGCATGGTGTTGGTTAGGATGTTGTCGACGTTGCGTGCGCCGGACTCGACTTCCGTGCAGCGTTTAGCGACTTCGGCGACGACGGCGGGATCGTAGGTCAGCTCGATTTTGTGATTCTCGCGGATGCGGCGTTGGATCTTGGCGAGTTTTAGCGTGACGATTTGTTTCATGGCTTCATCGCGCAGTGGGAAATAAGGAACGGTTACGAGGCGGCCCATGAAGGCGGGCTTGAACATTTTGTTGAGCTCAGGTTTCAGGGCTTTGGCCAAGCCGTCAGCGCTGGGGGTGGTTTCAGGATCGGCGGTGAGCTTCATGAGCAAATCGGTGCAAGCGTTCGAGGTGAGAATGATGATGGTGTTTTTGAAATCGATCTCGCGGCCCTCGCCATCTTCCATGTTGCCCTTGTCGAAGACCTGGTAGAAGAGTTCGAGTACATCGGGATGGGCTTTTTCGCATTCGTCCAGCAGAACGACGGAATAGGGGCGGCGACGGACAGCTTCCGTGAGCACGCCACCTTCGCCGTAGCCGACATAACCTGGGGGCGCGCCTTTGAGGCTGGAAACCGTGTGGGCTTCCTGAAATTCAGACATGTTGATGGTGATGAGATTGCGTTCGCCGCCGTAGAGAAAATCGGCGAGTGCGAGAGCGGTTTCCGTTTTTCCGACGCCGCTGGGACCCACAAGCATGAAAACGCCGACGGGCTTGACGGGATCGTCCATGCCTGCGCGGTTCGTGGAGATGCGCTGAGCAATGGCTTCGAGGGCGTGGTTCTGGCCGATGACGCGGACGGCCATGAGATCCTTGAGATGAAGGACAGTGTTGATTTCGTCTTGTTGCATCTTGCCAACGGGAATGCCCGTCCAGCCGGAGATGACTTCGCCAACGATCTGCGTATCGACGCAAACGCGCATGAGAGGCGAGTCGCCTTGTAATGCGTCGAGCTCGGCGTTCAGTTTTTCGAGTTCGGCGCGAAGGGCAGCAGCATCCGTTGCGGGCTGAGCGGCAGTGCCCGCGGAGCCGGCGGTGGCGGCAGGCGCAGCAGTGGGAGGGGCAACGGCAGCTTCGAGTTGTGTACGAATATCGCGAATGCGATAAACGAGTGATAGCTCCTTGCCGCGACGCTCTTCGAGAGTTTTGAGGCGCGCGGCGACTTCCGTCCGCTGCTTGGCGATGTTGGCGAGGCGTTCGGTGTGATCGGTGCCGACGGCGGCTTCGCGTTCGAGGACGCGCTGTTGGACGTCGAGATCATCGACCTGGCGCATGGCGTCTTCGATCGCCGGAGGAGTGGCGTTTTGTCCGAGGGAGAGCCGCGCGCAGGCGGTGTCCATGACGCTGACGGCTTTGTCCGGAAGCTGACGGCCTGCGAGATAACGATGCGAGAACTTGGTCGCAGAGCGGACTGCTTCATCGAGAATCCGTACGTTGTGATGTTTTTCCAGCGAGCTGACAATGCCACGCAGCATGACCATGCATTGCTCTTCGGTGGGCTCTTCGACCTTGACAACCTGGAAGCGGCGAGCAAGAGCGGCGTCTTTTTCGAAGAATTTTTTGTACTCGGACCAGGTGGTAGCAGCGATAGTTCGCAGCTCGCCGCGCGCCAAAGCGGGTTTAAGCAAGTTCGCAGCATCGCCCTGCCCTGCAGGGCCGCCAGCGCCGATCATGGTGTGAGCTTCGTCAATAAAGAGAATGATGGGAGACGGAGAGGATTTCACTTCTTCGATTAGTCCCTTAAGACGATTCTCGAATTCACCTTTGACACCAGCTCCAGCTTGTAAGAGCGCGAGATCGAGCGAGCGGATGGTGACATTTTTCAGCGGAGGTGGAACGTCTCCGGCAGCGACGCGCAGCGCGAATCCCTCGACGACGGCGGTCTTGCCGACGCCCGCTTCGCCCGTGAGGATAGGATTGTTTTGACGGCGGCGCGTGAGAATGTCAATGATCTGGCGGATTTCGTGGTCGCGGCCAAGGACAGCGTCAATTTTCCCGGCTTTGGCGTTCGCGGTCAGATCGACGGTGAATTGATTGAGGTTTTGTTGTTTGCCAGTGGCAGGAATACCCGCCGCGCCTTGCGGCAGGCCTTCGCCGCCGATGGGAACGGCTTGAGCGGTTTCCTGATCTTCGGGGGAGCCAGCGACGATGTTCCAAAAATCCTTGTGTAGAGCTTCGGCACTGATTTTTTGAAATTCGCGAGTGACTTCACGCATGAGACGCGCGAGATCGCCGGAAGCGGCAATCGCGAGAATGCAAAAGCCGGTACGGACTTGCGCGGAGCCGAAATCGATCGAGCCGATCGTCCACGCTTCGGAAAGCATGTCCGTTAGCGTTGGACTAAAGGCGGGAGTGCGAGCGTTTCCGGATTTCAATTTATCGAGACTGCGGGTGAGATCGCCGGTGAGACGGGATTTATCGACGCCGAACTGCTTGAGAATGCGCGGCAGATCGCTATCGGTGACGTCGAGGAGCTTAAGGAGGAAATGCTCGACCTCGATGTCATAGTGAGTGCGCGCCAGGCAAAAACCGGCGGCGGCCTCGAGAGAGTTTCGAGTGGTGTCGTTGAGCTTCCCTATAAGACCTTTTAGATTTGCCGTCATGACAGCCTCGCTTCGTTAAACGTTGAAAATCGTTTCTTCCGGATGGCGCTCCATGGGCTTTGATTTCATCCATGTGACCCAGCCTAGTTGCGGGGCGCCATCGCCTTCGCCGCCAAGCTGACAAGGCGGCACTTCCTCGCGCTTGAGAATGAGCTGAACCTCGAAGTCGATTTCTTCGTTAGTCCAAAAACGCAGTAGGGAGCGGAGCGGCTCGTAGGCAGAGCCATTGGGCAGAAAATCGAGATAATCTTCGAGATTGAGCGGGCCGATGCGAATGCGCGCCCGCGATTGCTGGTTCCATACTTCGTTGCCGACGACGGCCCCCAAGCCCAGTTGCTCGGAAGGCGTAGTGCGCTCGCCGATGCAACATTCGGTAGTGCTATCCAAGTGGAACCAGCCGCCGATCAACTGGATCGCTTCAACGGGGACTTCGAAGTAGTCGTTCAGGAGCAACTCGAGGGCATGCGCGGAATGAGGACGCTGGCCGAGAATGCCCGCGAAAAAGAGAAACGCATCGTCGGGGACGGCGAGGCGCTCTTGCAGACCCAATGTGCCGAGACCGATCAGATCGAGGAGATGATGGGAGAAGCGATCGCGATCGCCGCGTTCATAAGAAACGGCGAAGCGGTACTTTTCCCACGCCTGATAGAAAAACGAAAGCATGCGGTGATGAAAGAGATCGAGAAAATCGCGGAGCGTTTTATCGCCGGAGCGCAAACGCGAAAGAATGAGAGTCGTATAGAAGTGCGGGAGGGGACCCTGGGGGCCAGTGACGCCCATGAAGTTAACGGCAAGCGATGGCGGTTTCCCCTCCGGCCAATCGATGGATTGAATTTCGCTAGCGGGGAACGAGAGAGAAGGATGGGCGCCAAGGCGCGCGACTTCATCGGCAGGGTTGGTGAAGCGGCCGAGAGCCTTGCGGTCCGGGGCCATGCGCTCGAGCAGACGAATCGCCTGGAAGAATTCGAAACGATAAGGCTCGCTGCGAAGCAGTTCCTCGACTTCCGAAAAATCTACAGGAGAATCACTTCCCCCGCCCTCGGTGGCCATTGACGGAGAACCTCCTTTCTTTGCTGGGTGCGGACGGCCAGCTGGCTGAAACTGTTCAGCGAAGCATAGTGCCCCAGAAAGTACTCGAGAACGCTGGCAAAGAGAAAGACGCCTCCACCTACAAACTGTTCTTCGTCGAATTCCATTTCGACGCGGTGACCGCGAACAAAACCGATGCCATTTTCCGAAATGACGCGCGCGAAGTGGCGAGTGCTGGACAAACGCATCAATCCAGCGACTTGCCGCTCGTTATAGCCGGATTCGCCAAATGTGTAGAGGCGAAGAATTTCCTGGAGAGATTCCTTCCCTTCCTCGACTATCGAAAGATAATTCAGCGAAAGATGAGAGATCAGACGCCAGAGCATTCCCTTCCCAGTCGGCGGGCGGACCGAAGCGGAAGGTTTACGCAAGGCTACGATGCGCTTGATGGAGGAGACTCCCTCGAGCTCGAAATCACCGCGTTCGTTGCCCATCGGGAGGCGGTGCGGCAAATCGCGGTTAGAGCAAGTGCAGTGAACGGTGGCGGAATCTGTGTCGGGGTGGAGCGGGCGGCCGCTTAGATCCAGGAAGGAAAGGTAGACATCGGTGCCCTCGTCATCGCGGCGCGTCGAGGCTTGGCGGCGGGAATGCCAAAACCCTTTCGGCCGCTCACGATGGCGGGAAGTGGTATGCCGAAAACGATAAAACGGCTCGAACTTCAAAACTTCGTGAGTCTCTGGATCTGGGGAGATGACCTCTTCGATGGAAAATATCTCCATGGCGCGGCGGCGGCGCACATCGGGTGTGATTAGGTATTCCGTGTGGGTCTGATCGAGGCGAATTGGCTCAGCGGTATGGGGAAAGAGATTGATGGCGGGCGAACAACCGAGGCGCAGTGTGTCTTCGGAAACATTGAGCTCGAGAGTTTGCTGCCGCTCACTGCGCTCGAAACGTGAGATCAGGAAAACGATCTCGATCCGCGGACCAAAACCGGAGGTGCGGAGCTGTTCGAGACCCTTCAGGTCGACGAAGAAGAATTTCTCCGGGAAATGAAAATATTCCTGGAGCAAGCGGTAGCCGGAAAAGGCGCGGCGAGGATACGGAAGGAGGGCTTCGGCATCGGTGAAGCCTGCGGGCTGGAGTTGGGTGCCTGGAAGCGCGATAGCATGTTTTCGTGTGTCCTGTGCACGGTCGCGAATCAGGATTTGCGCACAGTTGTTGCACAGCAATTCGTAGAGAGTGTGAATCAGGGTGCTCTCGCCATTGAGGTAGAAGCGGAGCGAACTCAATTCCAACTTATCAATCGTGACGTCGGGAAAACATTCGAGCTCGAGACGCAAGGCGGCAACGGCGTCCTGGGATTTGACGGCGGGGCGCAACCGGTCTGGAGTGACCCACTGGGCTGTGGCAATTTTCAGGGGCCAGAGAGTAGTGTCGAAGCAAGTTCTGAACTTACAGGGATAGCCGTCCACCGGTTGCGAGTACAGCATCGAGCCCTTCGGGATGGGTAAGCCAGTGCTGAGTTTTCCCTGCTCCGGGTCCAGATGAAATTGCACTATGGTGGAGGAAGGAATGGGCCGGATGTAATGCGGGTAAAGAACGCTAAGCAGGGCTTCGGTGATTTCGGGGAATTCGTCGTCGATCTTTAGATGGACGCGCGCGGCCAGAAAGGCGAATGCTTCAATGAGACGCTCAACGTGAGGATCTTCGCAACGAGTAGGCTCGAGAAGCAGACGCGAGGCTACCTTGGGATATTTTTCCGAAAACTCCGCGCCCATCTGGCGGAGATAGGTTAATTCGCGCTCGTAATATTCGAGCAGCTCGTCACGCACGGTCGTCTCCGGAAATCGAAACCTCGAGGCTGGTTAATTCGATGGACGCATCGTAGACGACGTGCTCGGGCAGCGGATCGATGCGGAGCATTCCATCGATCACAAAACGCAGGACGCGAGATTGGCCGGCTACAGGAACCAAAGAAACTCGCACGCCATCGAGTCTTGCTTCAAATGTTTTCACGGCTGTTTCGATAGACTGGAGCAATTTGGTTTGTTCGTAAAGAAAATTAGCGGGCATCGAGGTGATATCTGGGAGCCCGTAATAGTAGACGGAGCGGAGAATTTCGACGGAGCCCTCAGGGATGTAATCCGGAGTGCGCCGCGTGTTGAGTAGGTTTTCGAGGTCGCGCCGGACAGCGGTCTTGAGACGAGCGAGCGAAGTGCTGCGCGTCATGGGCGCTTCGGACTTGATCTTGGGCTCGTCATCCAGGAGACGGTCCAGCAGCGGCAATCTTAGGGGCGCGTTCGCGTCGTAGTCCGGCATCGGTTACCTCAAAGCCAGAGCTTGTCCGGGATCAAGCCGGCAAAGCTTTTGATAAATTTTCTCTTTTTCCGCGTCGTCGCGCCCCAGTTTTTCGGCGCAGCGATAGAGCAGCGCAAGGGGCTGCGCAACGATGGCGGCTTCTTCCCATTCCTCGAGTTTGCGGCGCTCGATTTCTTCCGCGAGCTCAACAAGGATGGGATACGCGATGGCTTCATGCTTTGTCGTCAGAAAAACATTGGCGAGTTGAATGTGCCGCTGGAAGCGGCCGCGGCCTGTGCGTTCGTTATTCATTTCACGCGTCAACATGCCGATGGCTTCCTGCACTTTTCCGGCGCGTGCGGCTTTCATGGCCAGCTCGATGACGTCGGGAGTTTTTTCTACACTCGCGCTTTCTGACTGCGCACCGGAAGACATGACCGCCGGAACCAATTCCGGTTCGCTGGAAGCCGGCGGTGGAGGCGGAGGCGGCAAGATACTTTCCTTGAGCCAGGTTTGCGTTTCGGCGTTCGCCGCGGGAGTGTCGTCCATGAGCGAGGCACTAAGCAGGTCGGGATAATCGGCGAGCATCGCTTTAAGCGCCGAGCGAATCCCGGCCGCGACTGGTTCGTAATCCGAACCTAGAGATTCGCACGCGCGGACGGCGTAACGCTGCAAATCAATCCAGCCTCTTCCGCAGGGCAGGCCCATCGCCTGTTCCGAGTTTTCCAGTACACCGGCCCAATCGCCTTCCATGGACATTTTCTTGATGAGCGTGCGCTTTTCCGTGGGCGGGGCTTCCAGCAACGCCGGGTCGAGCGTTGCGCCCGCGGCCCGAAGTTCACCCCAACGCAGCGCTCGCAGCAAGAGATAAGGAACGGGATTGAGCGGACTTTCGTGGCGCAAAAAGTGGGCCACGATAGCCAATCGCTGAAAAGCGTCGTCACGATCAGCAGGCTCGGCGGTAACGGATTTTTTCTTGGCGGCGGGCGAGCCCGAAGCGGTCGACGAGGTAGTTTCTTCGACGGTCTCCTCAGCAGGCGCTTCTGTCGTCTCTTCCACCACTTCTTCAGCAGGCTTGTGATACTGCTTCACCAAATCCTGCAACTCTTCGAGAGCGGTGCGGAGGTTGGCGAAGCTGGGGGCTTCTCGCCCGAACTTCTCGTCGCTCAAAGTTTCGAGCAACTGCACCGATTCGAGGGCCGCAACAAGATTTGTGGCAAGCTTTTCATAATATGCATCGCCGGTGGCTTTCACAGCCTCATCAAATTCTTCCGCGGTACATTTTTTCTCAGCGATAGCCGTGGCTCGCGCGGCGGCTTTATCTTCGCTGACGGCGTCCGCTTCATATCCGACGCGCCGCGATTCCTGATATTTGAAATAGTCGAGCTTGCTTTTGGTGAGCGGGAGACGGCGCACACCACCATCCAGCTTAGAACCAACCCAAGCGAGGGGTCCGGCGCGGAACTCCAAATCGCCATCATCGATTTCCGGATAGAGCGTGTCCCAAAACGTTTCCATGAAGCCACGGAGCAGATCGAGACCTTCGCGAAGCCCCGAGATGTGATCGCGGAACATGACCGCTTCGGTGAGCCAGGCGGCCAATTGCAAATCTTTGCTCTTAGTGGAAAGCGCTTCAGCGGTCAGCTTGATGACTAGGGGGAAATCGGCCTTTTTGACTTCGCGAGACCAGTCGCCCTGAGGCAGGACGTCTTCTTCGCGGCGCGATTCGCGAATCTTGTCGTAGACGGGGTCGTAGCGAAGGCTTTTTCCACTGGGATTGTCCCCGGGGATGGGGTTTAGGAGACCTTCGGGAAGCGGCATGGCCGTTAAGAGGCCGTCTGGGCGATTGCGATTTGGATGTTGCGCAGCTCCAGAATCGGCCATTCCTCATCGTCATCGGCAAGAAGAATTTTTTGACCTACGGGGACGGCATCGCCATCGTCGGTTTCTTCCCAGATGGTTGCGCGGCCGAGGCGAACCGCGGGGTCCTTATGCTGACCGGCAAAGGGGGTGAGCACGGGAAGCAGAACTTCACCGAGCTCGCGATCTTCGTATTTATCGGAAGTCCGAACCTTGGCGGGGAGCCAGAGGAGGTCGCGGAGGCGCTTGGGGGGAGCAATCTCGATGGAAGTGAGAAGCGCAAAAGGGATCCACATGTAGCTGCCTGCGGCGAAAACTTCAAGATTCGAGGCGATACGCGGATCGCCGTCCGTCAAAGAGTGAAACGGCTTGCCATTAATTCTGATCGACAACGGACCGAGGGCGAGGGTGTCTTTCGGCATCGGATATTGCTTCTTGCTGAAGAGATCGTGGCGCGTGCGCTCTGCGTGCAGAGCGGCGTGGTACAGCAGAGCGCCCATTTCCGCATTGCGGCCTTCGCTGGCGAGAATATCCAGCTGTTTTTCGGCGCGGACAAAATCACCTGAGAAACAGAGAAGTTCGAAAAGGAAGGTGCGCCGCTTGGCGTCGGTGGGATTGTCGCGCACTTCGGCGTTCAAAGCCTGAATCGCGTCGTCGAGCCGCCCCGCCTGAAACAGTTGTTGGACTGACATGACACCCCGGATTCAGATGCAGTCCCCGAAAGCGGGGACGTAATGCGCTTCGCTGCCCCGGCGGAGTGTCCGCGTAAGCAGAAAAACTCCGCCAGAGGCGCGCAGTGACGTATTTAGACTTTCTTGTTCGCAAGCAGATCCCAGCCCGTCATGGTGTTGGCACCTTCCGAGCCGTCGGCGTTTTGGGCCTTGTAGTTATACGATATCTTGCCGTAGTTAAGACTTATTCTGTCCACCGGAAGCGTGTTCGTGTTGTCTTCCCCGCCCCCGAGTTCATACTTGGAGATAAACACCGTCTCAAGTTTGATCTTCAAGTATTCCGCTTGCGTGCCGCCCGCTCGACGGCAGGTGAGGGTGGCTTCCGTATAATGGGAGCCGCTTGCGCATGCCAGAAACAGCTTGGCGGAAGAAGAGTCCACTCGCTTCGTGATGGTAAGCTCATGAAACTGACTCTTCCCGGTCCCGGCTCCCGAGCTGGCAGAGCCAATCGTGACCGGTTGCTGCACGCCAAAACTAAAGCTCATCAGATCCAACTCGCCTTTATGCTTATCGTCCTGGGATTCTCCCTTGATGTCACCGAGTTTCAAGAAAAAGTCGGAGTGACTCGTCGAGGGAGCCATTTTTGTTTCTGGCATTTCAATATCCTCCTGTTCGTTCGAAAATTAGAAGCTCTACCGATCACCGAACTAAATGACCGGGCCAACGAAGCGAGGGAGTTAGTCCGCGCAACGGCAGCCGGTAGAAATCGCTGGCACCGATCACTTTGCTGGAGCGGGCAGTTCCGCAACCAAACGGAGCGAAACGGTCAATTCATCCAGCTGGAAGTGCGGCCGAAGGAAGGCGATTGCACGGTACGCACCAGGCTTTCCCGGAATCTCGCTGACTTCAATTCTGGCCTCGCGAAGCGGGAACTTCGCCTTGGTGGCGGCACTCGCCTGATCATCATCGGTGACGTACTGCATGATCCACTGGGTGAGAAAAGTCTGGCATTGCCCACGGCTCATGAAGCCACCAATTTTGTCGCGCATGATGGACTTCATGTAGTGAGCAAATCTGGACACCGCGAGGATGTACGGAAGCTGCGCGGAAAGCCGCGCGTTGGCGTTGGCGGCGGCCTTGTCGAACTTCTTCGGCTTGTTAGCAGACTGGACGCTGAAGAAAGCTGCATAATCCGTTCCCTTGCAATGCACCAAAGGAATCAGGCCCTGATCGGCGAGTTCTTTTTCGCGGCGATCGGTGATGGCCACTTCCGTTGGACATTTCAAGGCTACGTCGCCTTCATCCGTGCGGAAAGTATGTGTCGGCAGCCCCTCGACGAGGCCTCCGCCTTCCACACCGCGGATCGAGGCGCACCAGCCGTATTGAGCGAACGCTGTGGTAAGACGCGCGCCGAGCGCGTACGCGGCATTGCCCCACAAATATTTGGAGTGATCCGTTCCGTCCACGCCTTCTTCGTAACTGAAGTCGTCGACGGGCTTGGTGTCTTTTCCGTAAGGAAGACGCATCAACACGCGCGGCATCGTCAAACCGACGTACCGGGAATCTTCGCTGGCACGGAATGATTTCCACTTCGCGAATTCCGTGCTGTCGAAGATTTTGCCGATATCACGCGGATCGCCTAGCTGGGAGAAGCTGTCCAGATTCAGAAGCTCCGGAGCAGCCGCCGTAAGAAATGGGGCGTGCGCTCCAGCGGCTACTTGGGAAACCTTTTCGAGAAGTTCGATATCCTCGGGATGCTTGCTGAACTCGTAGTCCCCGACCAACGCGCCAAAAGGCTCGCCGCCGAAGATGCCGAATTCATCTTCATAGACCTTCTTGAACATCACGCTCTGATCGAATTCCGGAGCCCGCTGCAGGTCGCGCAGCAACTCTTTTTTGCTGACGTTGAGTACGCGGATCTTAAGCATGGCGCTGGTTTCGCTCTGATCCATCATGTACTTGATGCCCCGCCAACTGGCTTCCAGCTTTTGAAAGGCGGGGTGATGAAGGATTTCGTTCAATTGCAGAGAAATAAGGTGATCGATCTGGGCGATGCGGGAATTGATCGTGGCGTCAGCGTCGCGCGACAGCTTCATCTCGCCTTCGAGAACCTGTGCTACGAACTCCTTGACCATGTCCCGGCCACGCTCGCGCGCGACCTGTTCTTTTCCAAACCGCCCTTGCTCGACGATCTGATCCAGCAAGCTCGCATCGGTCGTCTTAGCGCCCGCAGACTGCCCCGCCGCCTTCTCCGGCTTACTCATCGGAGCCTCCCTTGGGCTTGTCCTTCTCGATCTCTTTCTTCAACTGGTCGGCTTTCTGCGTATTTCCGACGGCTTCCATCAACAGATCGTCCAGCTTATCGTTGCCCTGGAGTGCGCCGCGCAAATCGCCCAGTTTTTGGCGCAGGTCGAGCAGTTCGCGCAAGGGCTTGACGTTCTTCGCTACCGCCGCAGGGTCGAAGTCATCGAGACTCTTAAAATCCAAGTCGACCTTGAGCTTGCCAGCGTCAGCTTCGTCACTGAGCTTGTTATCGACTTCTAGGCTGAGATGCGGTTTGAAACTCTCCAGCACGCCGTCAAAGTTGTCGGGCGTAATCTCGACAAAACGCCGGTCTTTCAATTTGGGGAGAGCTTCCGTGGGTTGGCCGCTAAGGTCCGCCAGGACACCCATGACAAAAGGCAGCTCCTTTACCTCGATGGCGTCGCCAACCTCAACATCGTACGTAACATGCACTCGAGGCGGTCGTACCCTCTCGAGCTTCTTATGGACGCTTTCTTTTGGCATGTGTTCCCCTTAAGTATCCCTCTCAGTGTGGGTAGTGTGACGAGAGCTAAAAGCGTTTCCCTTAGGCAGGCACCCTATTGCATCGGCACGGTTTATCACGATTCCCGCTGCCCGTCAATTGGTTCTCTAGTCCTAGAACTAGCTCGCAATGGCATCATCGACAGTCTCAAATGGAGAATGGCGATTGTTAATGCCACCCGCTGGCTATGTGCGCTGTCGCTGTCCAAGGCCTCAACATCCTGGGCACTATCTCGCAGGTTCGCCGGGTGAACAATGCTCTAGGGGTGAACTCTAGAGACATTGCAGGTGAACAACTAACTGCTGGAAAAGACAGGAATAGGGAGAAGTCGGGCCATCCCGACTTGCTAGAGGAGTACCTCAATGTCCCATGAGCCCCATAAGGAGCGTCACTTGGGCGGCGCTAAGCGAACCGTTCCATGTCAAAGTGAGTTTGTCCCTCTTGGGGCCAAAATTCGGGTGGAATCTCTTTTGACTTTCACGCACCGCACCTGCTAGCTTTAGCCGCAAGCCATGCGCCAGCTCCAACCTGTCATCTGGTCCAAAGGCACCTTTTTAACGCCGCAACATTTGCAAACGCGCGACCGCTATGTCGATAGTTGCCTGCAGTTTCGCCTGGAAGGGCTCAACTTTCGCCCCTGGGGTTTTCTCGACTTGGAAATCAATCAAGAAGCTTTGACGGAAGGCAATTTCGCGCTTACTCGTGCTACCGGACTTTTTGCCGATGGCCTCCCGTTTGAGATTCCTGAGTCCGACGCCGCCCCTGCGCCAAAGCCTATCGGGCTGTTCTTTGAGGCCGAGCAGACGTCCCTCGACATCTACTTGGCAATTCCCGAATACCGGCCGCACGGGCTGAACGTTTCCATCGCGCAGACAAATGCCGACGTCAGATACCTCTCCGAGATCGTAAATTTGAAGGACGAGAATTCCGGGCTCACGGAAAAACCGGTGCAGATTGCACGCAAGAATTTGCGGTTCCTCGTTGAGGGAGAGTCGCGCGAGGGGTGCAACTCCTTGCAGATCGCACACGTTCAGCGGACTGGCGCGGGCACCTTCCGGCTTGACCCACAGTATATTCCCCCTTTGCTCGATATCGCGGCGAACGACTATTTGATGGGCATCGCGAGGCGACTGATCGAAATTCTCGCTGCAAAAAGCAGCATCCTCGCGGGCGGACGTCGCCAGCGCAGCGCGGGGCTCGCCGATTTCTCGGCGGCGGACATTGCGAGCTTCTGGCTGCTCTACACGGTGAATGGGCACTTCCCTGCTCTTCGCCATATTCACGACGTTCGCCACGGCCATCCTGATGTTTTGTTCCGCTTGCTCACGTCACTCGCAGGCGCGCTCAGCACCTTCTCGCTGAAAATCCAGCCGAGAGACCTGCCTCTCTACGATCACGAAAATCTTGGCGCGTGTTTTACGGACCTAGATGAAAAGCTGCGAGAGCTTCTGGAGACCGTGGTGCCGAGCAATTTCGTGGCGCTGCCTCTGAAACTCGTGAAGGCCTGCATCTACTCCACGAACATCGATGACGACCGTTATTTGACTGGCACGAAATTCTTTTTGGCAGTTAGCTCCACTATGAATCAGGGGGATCTGATCAAAAAGGCGCCGCAGATGATTAAAGTTTGTTCGGCGGCACAAATCGAGCAACTCGTGCGGCAGGCGCTGCCGGGGATGCAACTCACGCATGCGGTAAGGCCGCCGGCGTCGATTCCGGTAAAACTCAACTATCAATATTTCAGCTTGAATCAGTCGGGAGTTGCGTGGGAAGCGGTGACCAAGGGCCGCAGCCTGGCGGCTTTCGTGCCGAGCGACATTCCCGAGCCTCAGCTTGAACTTCTTATCCTGCTGCCGCAGGCAATTTGAACTCTTCCAATTGAAGAAACCCACCGCTGATCAAAGTAGCCAGCAGGCGGCAAAATTCATCCGGCGGTGTTTCCGGAACGATCCAGCCATTTTGTTTAGCTGTTTCAAATAACTCGGCAACAGTTGTTTTGCCGTCGCAGAGCGGCAAGAGGGCCGCCATCCACGGCTGCACTTTGCAATCCATCGCAAACGGCTGCTCGAGAGTGAGAGTAAAGCTTTCTTGCGAGATTTCGCCGCCCCTCAAGACGTGACGCACAAGTATCTCAATCCCCGGAGTGGCTAGAGGTTTGGTCCGCAGGATCCTTTCGGTGGCTCCGGGCATCTTCAGTTCCGTTTCCCAACGCATAGCCCACTCGAGCGCGGCAAGCGGCGTGCCGGTGCGAATCGTCCGCCGGATAGTGAACGCGGGCCGCTGCCCGGTGGTCCGCTGAACAATCACAATGCCAATCACGAGCCCGCTAACTTTGTTCTTAGTGAAGAGCTTTTCCCATTCCGCGTATTGATCTCGGCCGCCGTTCTTGGCCATGGTTTCTTCAAGCGCAAATTGGCGTGGCTCGAATGTTTGTATGGCGAACAGGGCCACGTCAAACTCCGCATGATTTGGTCCTAGCCACTCCCGAACGCGATGTTCAAAATTTTGGCCCGCCCGCTCGGTTCCCATCGTGCGGCAGTAGAATCGCCCGCCTGCTTTTAGTTTTGTGGGAAGTCCCTCGACGACCCGTTTGGTAATTTCCTCGCCAACCTCGCCTCCGCCATAAAAAATTTCCGCAGGTTTGAGGACGGGTACGTAAGGGGGATGCGCGGTGATGCGATCAAACGTCCGTCCCTCGACCGGCTGGTAGAGATCGCCCAGCGCAAAGGTCACGTTGTGGATGCCGTTAAGCGCGGCGTTGAACTTTGCGAAATCTATCGAGCGCTCGGCGATATCGGTGGCCCAAATGTTCTTGGCGGAACGCGCGGCGAGCAAGGCGGCCGGGGCAGTCCCTGCGCAAAGTTCCAGAAAATCCTCGCAGGGTTCGAAGGAGGTGTAGTCGATAAATTGCTTCGCGGACTTCGTCAGAGCGGGATAAACGATATCGGGAAACATCTGGCGAGGAGAATGATCTGGATTGCTCCAGCGGTCCGAAGCAATGAACAAGTCTCGAATGGGATAAATGGCGACGCTGGCAAGGCAGCGGTTCGCATCGGCCGAGTCGGGTACGACCAAATGAGCGAGGCCGAGAACGTCCCAAACTGATGGCGGGAAAAGAGCCATCGCTTCTGTGGCGAGCAAAGACTCACCGAGGACAAAAAGGTAGATGATCGCGTCGAGAGCGTCGCCCACCTTTGGTTTCTGTGGGGGACGCCCAGACAGTGCGGCAAGGTCCAACTCCTTCCCCGGTTGGACATCAAGCCTTTGGCGGAGAGCCTCATCGGTGAAGCCAGTCCTCAAAAAATGCTCGCGGAGGGCGGCAAACTGTTCCGAGGTCACCATTTGTAGCAGAGGCATACGCGATTCTCACGGACGGCGCGGGCATAATATCAAATACCAACACAGGCAGGGTGAATGTCTTGACATCCATCTAAGCGAACGCCATAGTAAGTCTCGTTTCAAGCGTTTAGCGGCTTTTCCGGGTCTTTCTCCTGGCCAGAGATCGATCACAAGCCGCAGCCGGCGCTTCCCTCTCGCCTGGAAAAACTTAGTTGGCTGAACGGCGTTACGTCGACGGTTGGACTGCGTCATAGGAGAGCTGGTTCGCGCTGGGTGAGACGCAGCATGCCCGCGCCGAGCCTGGCATGATCAACGGAACAATGAAGCATCTTTCCAAGGTGGTGTGGCACGAGGGGATGTACCTGGGCCCCCATCACTTCCAGGTCCAATCGCAATCCTTCGAAGACCTGGTTCATTTCTCAACCTCGAGTTTATGGTTTGCCCCATACGGGGTGATCAACTGCCAGCTCGACGCGGACGCGTTGCAAAATGGAATGCTCTCCGTGGTGCACGCGCGGGGACTCTTCCCCGACGGCATGGCGTTCCAAATGCCTGATGCCGACGCTGTGCCTCCCGGTCTAAATATCAACGACCTGTTCTCAACCACTCGCGAATCTCTTCTAGTGCTGCTGGCTGTGCCGGAGCGTAGGCCAGAAGGGCCGAATTGCGCGCTCGACTCCGAACCGTCACAGGTCGAATTGCGCTATCAGGCGGAGATGATGACTTTGCCTGACGAAAATACCGGGCGCGACGAAAAACAGATTCAGATTGGCCGGAAAAATATTCGCTTTGCGCTGGAAACCCAGGACAACACAGGACTCGTGACGCTGCCTGTCGCACGAGTACTCCGCGATGGCTCGGGGCGATTTATCTTCGATCCGAGTTTTATTCCACCTTGCCTGCAAATCAGCGCGAGTGAACGATTGCTGGTCATCGCGCGAACCTTGGTGGATATCCTCGACGAAAAAAGCGCTTCGCTTTCGCGTGCGCGCCGCGCGACGGCGCAGGGACGCGCCGGATACTCTTCCGAGGAAATCGCGAGTTTCTGGTTTGTTCATACCGTTAACGAAAGTCTGTCTGTGCTGCGGCACCTTTCCGTATCCGAGCGAGGTCATCCGGAGCAACTCTACGTCGAGATGTCGCGGCTCGCTGGTGCCCTCTGCACGTTTGGGCTCGAATCTCATCCCGAATCGCTGCCGGCTTACAATCACGATGATCTCGAAAAGTGTTTTGGCCCCCTGAATCAACATATACGCGCGCACCTCGAGCTTGTGGTTCCGTCGAATTGCGTGCAAATCCCTCTGGTATTGGCTGGCAAGAATTTCCGCAATGGCGAAGTCCTCGATCAGCGTTGCCTGGATCGCGCGCGATGGGTCCTCGCGGTTCGCGCGGATACCGGCGAAGCGGAGATTATCGCCAAGACGCCTCGCCTGATAAAAATATGCTCTAAAGATTTGCTGCCGGAGCTGGTGAAAACCGCGCTTCCCGGCCTCGGGCTTGTCCATTTGCCGATTCCGCCCTCGGCCATCGCGCCAAAAGTGGAGTTTCAATATTTCGGCATCAGCCGAACTGGCAACTCCTGGGAACACATCGTGCAAACAAGAAAGGTCGGCGTGTATGTTCCCGATGATTTGCCTGGGGCGGAAATCGAGCTTCTGGTCGTATTGGAGTCCTAGGAGGAACCGGTGGGAGCCACGATGTTCGGGGCCACGAACTTGCAGCCCCGCGAAGTATCCACCAAACGACGCGCGGAAAGTCTCGCGTACATCTATCAGCAGATTTTGACGGTCATTGTGCGCGTGCGACAAAACCGCCAAGCCGTTTCCGATGCCAATGCTTTCCGCGCAAATATTCAGGCTGGGTTACGCGCCGCCGAAAAAGATGCAGTGAAAAAATCATACTCTCCGGACGACATTCGTACGGCCACGCTCGCGGCAGTCGCTTACTTGGACGAGTCGATCCTCAATTCGAGCAATCCCGTTTTCAGCTCCTGGCACAGCATGCCGCTGCAGGAAGAGATGTTCGGGCACCACGTTGCTGGTGAAACATTTTTTGAAAATCTCGAAAAGCTCATGTCCCGGCAAGATTCAAACGACGCGGCGGATGTGCTCGAAGTTTACGTGCTGTGTCTTCTGATGGGCTATAAAGGGCGCTATGGTCTTTCGGGTCCCGAAGCCACACGCCCCATCATTGATTCCACGCTGGAAAAGATCCGCCGTATCCGCGGACCTCTTGTCGGTCTCTCTCCTGCCTGGGCTGTTCCAGAAGGAGGTGCTGTAATCGCAAAGCGCGATCCCTGGGTTCGACGTCTGGCCTTTGGAGCAGTGGGATGTGTTGTTCTCGGGTTTCTTTTTTTTATCGTCTTTAAGATGCGAATACTTTCAGGGGTTTCGGAAATTCACGCGATAGCACCTCTAAACCACCCGTAGGGAGTGGAGATGCGATTTCAATGGCAACATCTGGCAGCCGGGGCGGCTGCGATTCTCATACTGATGTTGACGTGGTTTGGCCCGCAGATTTTTCATGTGGCGGGCACGAACGCTATCGTTCTGCGCGGTGGCATCCTGTTGCTAGGCGTGATTGCAGTCATCGGCTTAGTTCTGTGGGCCCGCTCCTCGATGCCCACTCTACCTGCGGCTGAAGAAGTCCGCGCCCCAGCCGCTCCCTCTTTTGCTGGCGCTTCCAGCGCCGCCTCCGCAGGAGCTTCCCAGGACGTGGACATTTTGATCCGAGACGCTGCCGTCAAAGTGGCGGCGGCGCGCTTAGCGGCGGGCGCGAGGCTGTCCTCTCTACCCGTGGTTTTTCTGCTTGGAGACACGGGCGCAGGCAAGACCAGCGTGATGGACCAGAGCGGCCTGGACGCCGAGCTCCTCGCGGGGCAGGTCTATCAAGAGAGTAGCATCGTACCGACGCGCGTGGCGAATCTTTGGTTCGCACGCAAAACGGTTTTCGTTGAGGCCGGCGGCCCGCTGATGGACGATGCGAGTTCTTGGGTGCGACTTATCAAACATTTCGTACCCAGCCGCTTCCGTTCCATTTTCGGCGGCGCAAGCTTGGCGCCTCGCGCTGCTATAGTCTGCGTGGACAGCGAAAAGCTGGTCCGCGAGGCTGCGCTTGAGAAAATCGTCGCGCAGGCCCGCAAGCTTCGAGTGCGTCTTGAAGAACTCTCCTATCACATGGGAGTCAGCCTGCCTGTCTACGTCCTTTTCAACCGCTCAGATCGCATCCCGTATTTCGAAGAGTTTGCAGGCACGTTCAGCAACGAAGAAACATCGCAGGTCCTTGGATCTACATTGCCACTCGTGGGATCGACAAGCTCCGGGGTCTACGCCGAGCGGGAAACCAAACGCCTCACCGCCGCTTTCCAAGCCATTTTTTTTCACTTTGGCGGAATGCCGCCCCGGCCTTCTCAGCCGCGAGCGCAACAGCGATCGGCAAGCCGGCGTCTACGAATTTCCTCGCGAGTTTGGAAAGCTCAGCAAGCCTCTCGTTCAGTTCCTTGTGGATCTCTGCCGGCCCGGCCATCTCCGTACGGGGCCCTTCCTTCGCGGCTTTTATTTTGTGGGGCAGCGGATCATCACGGTTTCCTCGAACGCGGGCCAGACTATGCTCGGCCAGCGTTCGGCGCAGCGCGCCCCCGGCGGATTCAATCCAGACGCGACAAGTTTGATCAGCGATCAGGATCCCTCCGCTAAAACATCTTGGTCCACCGGCACATCGCTGGAGAGCGCCGCCGAATCGCGCAGATCCGTACAACGCGTTTTTCTGAGCCACGTCTTCAGCCACGTTTTACTTCAGGATCGTGCCGCGCTCGGAGCCAGCGGCACAAGCACTCGCGGAGACCTGGGCCGCCGCTTTCTATTCGCCTCCATCGCCGCCCTTGCCGCAATTTGGATCATTGTCACGCTCATCTCTTTCGTCGGAAATGCGCACCTTGTTTCTAGCGTTCGCGACGCCGGTCAGAATCTTGCCTCCGTGCAGAATCTCGGCGCGCAACAGCCGACGCTTGATTCTTTGAAGAAACTCGACGCGCTCCGGCAGACGCTCATCCAACTTCGCGGCTACAACCAGAACGGCGCGCCTTTGCATCTTCGCTGGGGCCTGTATTCAGGCGAATCCATTTTTCCCGACGCACGCGCTATCTACTTTCATGCTTTCGATCAGGTTCTCTTCCAACACGCAAAACGCAATCTCCTCGCCGATTTAAGGACCTATCAGGGCGACCCTCAGCCAACGGCGGATTCCGGCGCGGCTTACGACGCCTTGAAAGCCTACCTGCTCACCACTTCCGATTCTCAGCGGAATACGGGAGAGTTCTTACAAGACTTCCTCATGAAAGACTGGAAGAGAGATTTGGGCGACATCGATCAGGACCGTAGCGATCTCGCCGCGCAACAATTTGCGTTCTATA
>Ga0206976_1131_pt1 | contig 23944 bp, 19 predicted proteins | sample Alteio_BWOrgHeat_82_FD_152926 | JGI IMG/M metagenome (GOLD analysis project Ga0206976, IMG submission 152926) | Enriched cells from forest soil in Barre Woods Harvard Forest LTER site, Petersham, Massachusetts, United States -... | ecosystem: Environmental > Terrestrial > Soil > Temperate forest >... | reverse complement strand
GAGGGCGCAGGCGCGGCCAAGATTTCTCACGCTTTTGCTGACGCTATTCTCCGCGGTCGCGCTGGCGATTGCAACGGTGGGGATCTACGGAGTAGTTTCGTATTCGGTGGCGCGACGGACGAAAGAATTTGGATTGCGCATGGTGCTGGGCGCACAAACGGGCGATGTGCTCGGGCTGGTGATGAAACAGGGCGCGGGGATGATCGCGATAGGAATTGCGTTCGGCCTACTCTTCGCGATTTTCTTCACACGACTGATGGCGAGCCTGCTCTTCGGAGTGACACCCACCGATCTTGCGACATTTGCAAGTGTGACCGCCGTGCTCTTCGGGGTCGCTCTGGCCGCCTGCTATATACCGGCGAGGCGAGCGACGAAAGTGGATCCGATTCAGACGCTTCGGTATGAATGAACGTGGGATTCTTCTGACCGGACTGGGACCGGTTGAAGCGCTGGTTTCAGGAGATTGCGAAGGCCAAACTGCTGTATGAATCCGGACAATCCTAGTTCAAGCGCACGGCCACTGGCCTGATAAGAACGGCGAAAACCCCAGAAGCGCGAGTCGCAATCGTCACAGCGATAGGGCCAAACAAATGCGCAGCGGAACCAGACTCGCTCGACGAAACCTTTTCTCATGGACCTGCGAACCGACGAGCTTTCGCACTCTGGGCATTCGCTGATTCTTTTGGCAAAAGTGAGATGCATGGAAATCGACCGTCCTTCGTTTGTCTGCAAACAATTATGAGGAGGGGATGCCTCTTATCGATGGATGGAACAGCGGTGTTGTGTGCTGCTGATATCCTGACCGTACGAACAGTTATGGCCAGCTGCATAGTACGAAAAGGGTACTAGAAAGACTTTCGGATGCACGATGAAACGGGTTGTGGGATAGTGCATCCAAGGGAGGCCGAAGCGGCCCACCTCGACGGTTACAAGAGAGGAACAGACAATGAAAGAGATGACTGGGGATAATGCGACATTCCTGCTGCACGGCGTGTACCTGCCCGCGTTAAAGAACGAAAGCCAAGTGACGAAGAAGGTGATCGAAGCGGTGCCAGCGGATAAGGCGGAGTACCGGCCAGACGCGGTGTCCAAAACAGCGATGGAGTTGATCCGGCACATCGCAGCGGCGGACGTGCGATTTGCAGATACCGTGATTAACGCAAAGTTTGAAACAGGCGCTTTGCTTCCCGCGGAGCTGAAGACTCCGGCCGAAATCGCAGCGTGGTATGAGGGAGCTTACAACGAAAGACTGGACGCGCTGTCGAAATTGACGAGCGAACAGCTGATGAAGATCGTGGATTTCCGCGGGTTGTTTCAGCGACCGGCGGTAACATTCTTGATGTTTGGAGCCCACCATACCATCCATCATCGCGGGCAACTGAGCGCGTACTTGCGAAGTATGGGAGCGAAAGTGCCCGCGATCTACGGCGAAAGCTACGATTCGGAACAGGCGAAAAAAGCGGCGCAGGCCTAGCTGCGTTTGATTCCAGGCTGAAATTTCCAGAAAACATTCGGTGCCAATCGCAACTTGGTCGCGCTTCCCGTGTTTTATGAATAGCTGACGACAAGAGCCCTGTAATTCTCCGGGGACCTTACACGAATCGCTGTATCGTCAGCATAAGTCGGGGATGAGAAGCTGCGAATCCTAAGGAGGATTGCACAATGTTCCGAATAAAAGGATTTCTGGGGCCCCTGGTGCTGGGTGCAGCGATGATTGCGCCGGTGTTGGCAAGCGGGTGCGCCGCGCGTACGCGCTATTACGACGAATACCACACGGATTACCATACCTGGAACAGCGGAGAAGTTGGCGCGTACCGTATGTGGATCGGGGAGCGGCATTACGAGTATCGCGACTACAATCGGCTGAGCAGAGAGCAACAACGCGATTATTGGAATTGGCGCCACGAGCATCCCGGCAGATACTAGTCGTTCTCAGCGGATTCAAAAGACAAACCTGGCTGGCCAAAGCCCGATTATTCCGATGCACATTCACATTAGGGAGGCGAATCGCAATTCGCCTCCCTAATTCATTACAGGGCTCTGAAATGATCTGGGATCGGATGCTATGCCAGGGCAGGACAAGCAATCCGCAACGAGTTGAGTTAGCGAACGACGCCGCTGAGCGGACTGGAAGCGGACGCGTAGAGACGTTTGGGCATGCGGCCAGCCAGCCAGGCTTTGCGGCCGGCGGAGATGGCTTCGCGCATCGCTTCCGCCATGAGGACCGCGTCGGCGGCTTCGGCGATGGCGGTGTTCATGAGTACGCCATCGGCGCCCAATTCCATCGCGATGGCGGCGTCGGAGGCGGTGCCCACGCCTGCGTCGACAATCATGGGGACTTCGGTGATGCGTTCGCGAAGGATGCGCAGGTTGGCGGGATTCTGAATGCCGAGGCCGGAACCAATGGGAGCGGCAAGCGGCATGATGGCGGCGGCGCCTGCGTCGATGAGTTTGCGGGCGGCGATGAGATCGTCATTCGTGTAGGGGAGAACGACAAAACCTTCTTTTACGAGGACGCGCGTGGCTTCGATGAGTTGCTCGGTATCGGGGAAAAGAGTTTGCTGATCGCCGATGACTTCCAGCTTGACCCAGTTGGATAGGCCGACTTCGCGTGCGAGACGTGCGGTGCGAATGGCTTCGTCGGCGGTGTAGCAAGCGGCGGTGTTAGGCAGGATGAAGATTTTTTCTCGATCGATGTAATCGAGTAGCGACTCTTTGGAGCGGTCAGTGAGATTCACGCGGCGCACGGCGACAGTCACCATATCCGCGCCTGACGCGGCGTGGGCGCGAGCCATCTCAGGAAAGCTGCGGTACTTGCCGGTGCCCACGAGCAAGCGGGATCCGAAAGCGCGGCCGGCTATGATCAGTTCATCGGACATTGGTATCCCCATTGGGATTTTAGACCTCCGAGCGCCTGACGACAAATCGGAAAGACATTTGGCGGGCGCGGCCAAAAGACTCTCCAGGACAGAAGCGAACACCATGAAATTCGGAGATGCGCGTGGGAGAATCATCGGAAGAGAATGCTTTACCCGGGCATAGACTTTCGCGCGAAAATTTTCAATACTGGAAAAGCGGCAAGCTGCCTGGGGTGGCCTCTTGCCGGTAAAACTTTTTCTATTCCCTTCGTCAAATGTTGGTGCGGCGGTCTGTTCAGAGTTCAGAGATATCAAATCGGGGCGGGCTAGATACATGGGGAGAACAATGCGATTTAGAGCGGCCATTTTTATTTTGCTGATTGCCGCATTCGGCGCAGGAACGCGCGCACAGAGCAGCGACATCGATATCCCATTTCAGAAATTCGCGCTAGACAACGGCTTGACGGTCATCGTGCACGAGGATCATAAAGCGCCGATCGTCGCGATCAATACCTGGTACCACGTCGGGTCGAAAAATGAGAAACCGGGGAAGACCGGATTTGCGCACCTTTTCGAGCACTTGATGTTTGGCGGAAGCGAGCACTCGCCTGGGCGCTACATCGACGCGATGGAAAAAATCGGCGCGACGGATTTGAACGGCACCACGAACAACGACCGTACCAATTACTTCGAGAATGTTCCGACGTCGGCACTGGACTACACGCTGTGGATGGAATCCGACCGCATGGGATTTTTGCTCGGCTCGCTGGACGAGAAGACGCTCGACTTGCAGCGCGGCGTGGTGCAGAACGAGAAGAGGCAGGGAGAGAACCAGCCGTACTCCGTGGTGTTTCAATTGATCACACAAAATACGTATCCCGCGGGGCATCCCTATTCGTGGACGGTTATTGGTGACATGGCGGACCTGAACGCGGCGTCGATGGAGGACGTCAAGGAGTGGTTCAGGACGTACTACGGGCCTTCGAACGTGACGATCGTTCTGGCGGGGGATATCGACCTCAAAACTGCAAAGGAAAAAGTCCAAAAATATTTCGGTAACATTCCTCCGGGCCCGCCAGTCGCGCACCAAGAAGCTTGGGTTGCAAAAATGAGCGGGACGCACCGGGAGACTGTGCAGGATCGCGTGCCGCAGGCGAGAATCTACAAAGTATGGAACGTACCTGAATATGGAACCGCGGACGCGGATTATCTAGATCTCGTGAGCGACGTTTTGAGCCTGGGGAAAAGCTCGCGATTTTACAAGCGGCTCGTTTACGACGATCAGATTGCAACGAACGCGAATGCGTTTGTGTCCTTGAACGAAATCGGCGGACAGTTCCGCGTGCAGGCGACGGCGAAGCCCGGTGGGAACCTAGCGCAGGTCGAGAAGGATTTGGACGAAGAGTTGGCGAGATTTCTGAAGGACGGGCCGACACCAGCAGAATTGGCGCGCGCGAAAGCGCAGTACGAGGCGAGCTTTGTTCGCGGCGTCGAAAGGATCGGAGGATTCGGGGGCAAATCGGACAGGCTAGCGCAGAGCCAAACATATTTGGGAAGTCCCGACGCTTACAAGATTTCACTTAAGAGAATTCAGAATGCTACCGCTGAGGACTTGAAAGCCGTGGCGAATCGCTGGCTCTCCGACGGCGTGTACGTGCTCGAAGTGCAGCCGTTCCCTCAATACAAGGCGGACGCCACGGGAGCGGATCGGTCGAAAGCGCCTGAAATCGGCGCGGCGCCTGAGTTGAAACTTCCCAAACTGCAGCGCGCCACACTGTCGAACGGATTGAAGGTGATTTTGGCGGAGCGTCACGAAGTGCCGCTGGTGACTTTCTGGCTGGACGTGGATGCGGGCTACGCCGCGGATCAATCCGCAACACCCGGAACATCCAGCATGACCATGGCGTTGCTGAATGGCGGGACAAAAACGCGGACGGCGTTGCAGATCAGCGACGAACAGGCGCTACTGGGCGCGCAAATTGGCGCATTTTCGGATTTGGATATGTCGATTGTGCGGCTGTCAGCGCTTAAATCGAAGCTCGATCCATCGCTTGAGCTTTATGCCGACGTAATCCTGAATCCGATTTTCCCCGAGGAAGACTTCAAGCGCCAGCAGAGTCTCCAGAAAGCGGCAATCCAGCGCGAGAAAACTTCGCCGGTGCAGATGGGCTTGCGGGTGTTTCCTGCGCTGCTGTATGGCGAAGGCCACGCGTATGGAAATCCGATGACGGGCACGGGAACAGTAGCGACCGTCGAAAAAATGACGCGGGAAGATATGGTGAAATTCCACGACGCGTGGTTCAAGCCGAACCATGCGACGCTGGTGATCGCTGGCGATACGACGCTGGCCGAAATTACTCCAAAGCTCGAGAAGCTTTTTGCGGGCTGGAAGCCGGGCGCGACGCCGCAGAAAAAAATCTCGACCGTGCAGTTGCAAGCGAAGTCGACGGTGTACCTGATCGACAAGCCGGGCGCGCAGCAATCCATCATTATGGTGGGCAATATCGCGCCGCCAACCGCAAATCCCGACGAGTTCGCGATTCAAGCGATGAATGATGGCCTGGGCGGACTCTTCTCTTCGCGCATCAACGGGAACTTGCGAGAGGACAAGCACTGGTCCTACGGAACGAGCACGCTTCTGTTTGCCGCGCGCGGTCAGCGGCCGTGGATGACCGTCGCTCCGGTGCAGACGGACAAAACGAAGGAATCGCTCGCGGAAATCAACAGGGAGTTTCGCGCGATTTTGTCGGACCGTCCTTTGACGCAGGAAGAACTCTTGAACGTGCAGAACAATGAGACGCTCAGCTTGCCTGGGTCGCGCGAAACTCAGGAGGCCGTCGGCGATTCAATCAACGATCTGGTGCACTTCGGCTTGCCGGACGACTACTACGACACGATGGTGAGCAAGATTCGCGCGCTTAAGCCGGCTGATGTGGCTGGGGCCGCGAAGACTGTCGTGCATCCGGATAACTTGATATGGGTTGTCGTTGGCGATCGGGCGAAGATCGAGCCTGGGATTAAGGAGCTCGGACTCGGAGAGATTCGGTTGCTGGATGCGGATGGGAAGCCGATCTGATCAGCGAAAGGGGAAAAGCGGCAGCAGAGCTGCCGCACTCCAAATCGTGGACCTCAACTTTGGAGGATGGGGCGCGGGTCGGAGACGTCGGCGTAGAGGCGTTCGATTGTCTCGTGAAGCTGTTGTTCTACTACTCGGCGGCGCAGCTTTAGAGTGAACGTTAGGCCACCATTGTCAAAGGTGAAGTCATCCGGCAGGAGGGCGAACCGTTTGATGGATTCGTATTGGGCGAGGTTGGCGGTCAGGCGCTTCACTTCGCTCTCGATTAGTTGACGAACCCAGGGATGCGTGGCCATTTCCTTGTTCGAAGAAAACTTCATCCTCTGCTCGGCGGCTTTTGTGGCGACCGTTGAGGGATTTGGAACGATCAGCGCTGAAATAAATTTGCGCTTATCGCCCACGACCATGGCATTCAGGATGTACGGGCTGGTCTTTAACGCGTTTTCGATCGGTTGCGGCGCGACGAATTTGCCCGCGGCGGTCTTGATGAGGTCTTTTTTGCGGTCGGTGATGAAAAGATAGTTGTCTTTGTCGAGGTAGCCGATGTCACCGGTGCTGAACCAGCCGTCGGCGCTCAGCACTTCGCGGGTGGCTTCGGAGCTTTTGTAATAGCCCTGCATGACGCACGGGCCTTTGGCGAGAATCTCGCCGTCTTCCGCGATGCGAAGCTCGACGTTGGGAATCGGCTTGCCGGCGCTGCCCATTCGGTTTTGCGGATAGTTGGAAGTGAGGACCGGGGCGGTTTCTGTGAGGCCGTAGCCCTGGTAAATCGGAACTCCCACCGCCCAGAAAAATTCAGCAAACTCTTTCGCGAGCGGTGCGCCGCCGGAAAAAACGAGGCGCAGCTTTCCGCCGGTTCCCATTCGAATCTTTGAGTAGACGAGCTTGTCGGCGAGGTTCCAGGCAAGCTTCACACCCAAGCCAGTGTTCTGTTCGCCGGAACGCCACATCGCCGAGCGGCTCGCGATTTCCATCGCCCAGTCAAAGATTTTGCGTTCAGCGCCAGTCAGCTTGCTTCCCTGCTCGACGATGCGGGCGTAAATTTTTTCAAACACGCGCGGGACGGCGGCAAGCAATGTGGGATGGATTTCGAGAAGCGCTTGCGCGACTTGTTCAACGGCTTCGACGTAAGCAATGGTTATGCCGTGGAAGAGATGAACGTAGTCGAGAGTACGTCCGTAAACGTGGGCTAGCGGGAGGAAGGATATGGCAACGTCATCCTTCGAGTCGAATTTCACGTTGGCGCAGGAGTCGGTGACGTTCGAACAGAAGTTTGTGTGCGTCAGCATGACGCCTTTGGGTTCGCCTGTCGTGCCGGAAGTGTAGATGATGGAGGCGAGTTGGCCTGGCAGGACTTGCGACGCGCGCATTCGGTAGGCCGCGACATCGGCGCCGCCTGCGGTGGCAATCAGCGTTTCGTAACGGAGGTAATCCGGCGGCAGGTCTGATCCACAATCCGCGAGGATGATCTGTTCCAACTCGGGGAGTTGTGCGCGCACGGACTGGAGCTTGTGCATTTGCGCTGCGCCTGCTGCGAAGACGAACTTCGCGCCGCAATGTTTGAGGATGTAGGTGATGCGCTCTGGCGATTCGTTGAAATAGATGGGGACAGTGACGCCGCCCGCGCCCGTGATGGCAAAGTCGGCGATGTGCCACTCGGGGCGATTGGCGGCGAAGAGGCCGACGCGGTCGCCGGGCTTCACGCCGAGCTCGACGAAGGCTGTGGAAAGGCCCGCGATGCGACGCAGCAGTTCTTCCGAGGAGATGGACTGCCAGACATCGGCCGCGCGGAACATTTGTGCCCGAGGGTTCGACAGGGAGTCGACGGCGTTGAGCAATCGCGAAGGAAGGGTGCCGTAGTTCATCGGAATCTTTGACTTTACCCTAGGCCATTTCGGCGTGCAATCCAACTCGAGTATTGGTGTGGGTCGGTTCCCGAATACGGCGTTGACCGGGCTTGTCACAAGAGCAGAAACAAAAGGCAACCTGATGGTAGAAGGCATGCGAATATAGGGATAAGGTACGAAAGCGTAAAATGCAAAAGGTTTTTGAAATCATTTGCTGGGCCGCAGTGGGCATCCTCGCGCTTTTCGCCATCGTGTACGTGCTAACGCGCGGACTCGTTGTCGTAGGCCTGGTATTGCTATTTGCTCGGTCGTCACTGCCGTGGTGGGTCCTCACACCTGCTGCAATAGCACTTGCGGCGGGATTTGTATACCTGTTCAAAGGTGTTCGAACAAGAGTTAGGCCGAACCGAAGATATGTGAATCGCTGACTCTTCAACAAATATATCCAAAGTCCTGATGAGTCGGGTATCCGGAAACTGCTGCACCATCCCAGCCTCAAGTATCGCAAAAGCGGCGGCAGAGCTACCGCACTCCATAGTGTGGTGTGGAGCGCGGGGCTGCGTTAAGATGAACGCGGAGTCTCTTCATGAGCGCTACGCTTTCCGGAACAGTGGCTGACGGAGCTTTGTCGCGCGGGCCTTTTCGCGCGGCGCGCGGGACCGCGCTTTCCTGCAAGGGGTGGCAGCAGGAAGCGGCGCTGCGCATGTTGATGAACAACCTGGACCCGGAAGTGGCGGAGAAGCCGGAAGATCTGGTGGTTTACGGCGGGACGGGGAAGGCGGCGCGGAATTGGGAGTGCTTCCATGCGATTGTGCGGTCGCTGAAGGCGCTGGAATCGGACGAGACGCTTTTGGTGCAATCGGGAAAGCCGGTTGCGGTTTTTCGGACGCATGAGTATGCGCCGCGCGTGTTGCTTTGCAATTCCAACCTGACGGGACACTGGAACAATTGGGAGAAGTTCAACGAACTGGATCGCGCCGGCTTGATGATGTACGGCCAGATGACGGCGGGCAGCTGGATTTATATCGGCACGCAGGGGATTTTGCAGGGGACGTACGAGACGTTTGCGGCAGCGGCTCGGAAACATTTTGGCGGCGATTTGGCAGGCAAGCTGGTTGTAACCGGCGGAATGGGCGGAATGGGCGGCGCGCAGCCGCTGGCCGCGACGATGAATGGCGCGGCGTTTCTGGGGATTGACGTTGATCCGAAGCGCATCAAGCGCCGCGTGAAGGGCGGATACTGCGACGTAATGGTGACGAGCCTCGACGAGGCGCTGCGCATTTTGAAAAATGCCGTTCGAAGGCGCGAGGCTACGTCTGTCGGGCTGGTTGGCAACTGTGCTGACTTGATTCCGGAGTTAGCTAAGCGCGGCGTTGTGCCCGATCTTTTGACCGACCAGACGAGCGCGCACGATCCTATTGCCGGCTATGTGCCAAATGGGATGACGCTCGAGGCCGCGCTGGAGCTGCGCAAAAACAATCCGCAGGAGTATCGGAAGCACGCGCTTGCGGCGATGGCGCAGCACGTCCAGGGCATGCTCGATTTGCAGAAGCTGGGCGCTGTCACGTTTGATTACGGGAACAATATTCGAACGTTCGCGTTCGAGCATGGCGTGAAAAACGCTTACGACTTTCCGGGTTTTGTGCCGGCGTACATTCGGCCACTGTTTTGCGAAGGCAAAGGACCGTTTCGCTGGGCAGCGCTTTCCGGCGAAGCTTCGGACATCGCGCGGACGGACCAGCTTGTCCTGGAAATGTTTCCGCACGACGAACACCTGACGCGCTGGATTAAACTGGCGCAGAAGCGGGTAAAGTTTCAGGGGCTGCCGTCGCGGATTTGCTGGCTGGGTTATGGCGAGCGCGACAAATTTGGCCTCGCGCTGAATGAGTTGGTGGCGCGGGGCGAACTGAAGGCGCCGGTGGTGATGGGGCGCGACCATTTGGATTGCGGCTCGGTTTCTTCGCCTTATCGCGAAACAGAATCGATGCTCGACGGTTCCGACGCCGTTGCCGATTGGCCGCTGCTCAATGCGCTTGTAAATACCGCGAGCGGGGCGTCGTGGGTTTCGATTCACAATGGCGGCGGCGTGGGGATCGGTTATTCGCAACATGCCGGGCAAGTGACCGTTGCCGATGGCACGAAAGAAATGGCCGCGCGCATTGAGCGCGTGTTGACGAATGACCCCGGCATGGGCGTCGCGCGCCACGTCGACGCTGGATACCCCGACGCGATTGCATTCGCGAGAAAGACCGGCGTCAACATCCCCATGCTTTAGAGGGTACCTTCCCCGCATAGCCGCGCATCGAACACGCAGCAGTTCAGCAGGAGGAAATCATGTACGTCATTTTAGGTGCCACAGGAAACACGGGGAAAATTGTCGCAGAAACACTTCTGGACAGCGGCCAGAAAGTGCGCGTGGTGGGGCGCAGCAAGGACCGCCTTGAGGGATTTACGGTTCTTGGCGCGGATGTGTTCGAAGCGAACGTCGCAGACTCCGCCGCTCTGACGACGGCCTTTACGGGAGCGCGCGCGGTGTACGCGTTGGTGCCGCCCAATATGGCGAGTCCTAATTATCGAGCGGAGCAGGATGCAGCATCGGCTTCGATCGCTAAGGCGCTGGAAGCCTCGGGCGTAACTCATGTGGTGGCCCTGAGCAGCTTTGGCGCTGATAAAGCGGACAAGACGGGGCCGGTTGCGGGACTCCACGTGATGGAAGAAAGATTTTCCCAAATCCCACAACTGAATGCTCTCTTTCTGCGCGCCGGATACTTCATGGAAAACCTGCTTGCACAACCCGGAATCATTAAGAGCTTTGGAATGATGGCTGGGCCGGTCAATGCGGATCTCGCGCTGCCGATGATCGCAACCTATGACATCGCCACGGCGGCGGCCGACGCGCTTGCCAAACTTGACTTCACCGGCCACCAGACACGCGAATTGCTGGGGCAGAGAGATTTGACCTACTCGCAGATGGCGAAAATCGTTGGCGCGGCGATTGGGATACCGAATCTCGCTTATGTTCAGCTGCCCGCTGATCAAGTGATTCAAGCGATGACCCAGATGGGCATCTCCAAGAATATGGCGGCTCTGATTTGCGAAATGTCGGACGGGTTGAACAGCCGTCACATGCGCGCGCTCGAGCCTCGCTCTGCGGCGAACACGACGCCGACTCAGTTCGAAGAGTTTGTGCACATGGTATTTGTGCCTTCTTACAAAGGGCAAGCTACTAGCGCGTGAGGTAGGACAGACACTCTTGTCTGTCCGGTTTTTATTAGTCTTAGCCAGGACGGAAAAAGCCACAGGCAGGAGTGCCTGTGCTACGTTGCCGTGCACTCGTCTGCTCTATCCGGCATAATAACCACGCCTTGTCGACTTCCCTGCTCATCACCGGAGCTTCACAGATGTTGACACTGCGTGGGAGCGGGCCGCGGCGCGGCGCGGCGCTTGGTGAGCTTGGCATCATCAAAGAAGGCGCGCTGCTGGTGCGCGATGGATTGATCGCGGCCGTCGGAACGCGCGCAAAGATCGAGTCTCTTCCTGCAGCGGCCTCCGCTGAAAAATTGGACCTCGGCGGTCGCGTTGTGTTGCCGGGTTTTGTCGATTCGCATACTCATCTGATTCATGCCGCCAGCCGCGCGGAGGAATATGAGCTGAAAATCGCCGGCGCTAGCTACGAGGAGATTGCCCGCAAGGGCGGCGGGATTTTGAATTCCGTGAAAAAGTTGCGAGCGGCAACGTCGGAAGCATTGAAACAGCGAGCGCGCAGGGCGCTCACGCAATTCGCAGCTTACGGCACAACCACGATCGAAGCGAAGAGCGGCTATGGCCTGGATGTTGCAAGCGAACTGAAAATTCTGCGGCTGCACAAGGAACTCGCCGTCGAGCAGCCTCTGGACATCGTCTCGACGTTTCTCGGCGCGCATGTCGTTCCGGCGGAATATCGCGGGTCGCCTACAGGAGTGAAAACGTACATAGCGCTGCTCACCGAAAAACTGATCCCCGAAGTGGGGGAAGAAAAACTCGCGGAGTTCTGCGACGTCTTCTGCGATCGCGGGGCTTTCACTCGCGAGCAAGCTAAGCAAATCCTCGAAGTTGGCAAGCTGCACGGCCTGGCGTCCCGGCTCCACGCGGAGCAGCTTACGCGCACCGGAGCAACGCAACTTGCCGTGAAACTCGGCGCGGCCAGTTGCGACCATCTCGAGCAAGTCAATTCGAGCGATATCGCTGCTTTGGCCAAGTCCCCGACCGTCGCCACTCTCCTACCCGGCTGCGATTTCCATCTTGGCCTCGCGCGATACGCGCCTGCTCGTAAATTAATTGATGCTGGGGCTATCGTTGCCCTTGCCACGGACTACAATCCCGGCACCAGCCCAACAATCAGCATGCCGATGATCCTGTCGCTGGCGTGCACGCAACTGCGCATGACTCCCGCCGAAGCCATTGCCGCGGCGACCATCAACGGGGCCTATGCCCTGCGCCGCGAGAAACACATCGGGTCCCTTGGGGTTGGCAAATTAGCGGACCTGGCCGTCTTCGAAGTGGCCGATTACCGCGAAATTCCTTATTATTTTGGGATGAACACCTGCTGGTTGACCATGAAGCGGGGTGTCGTGGTCCATGCCGCCAACAAAACCAAAGCCTAGCCCGCGGAAAAGACAGGAAAAAAAGATTAAAATCCTCCAAGTAAAGAGGATGCAGCAGAAGTCTTTGCTTTCAGAGCACTTTTATCCCACTTTGGGAATTCTCTTCGCCGTTGCGACGTTTCTGCTTGCGGGACTTGGCTTCAGCTTCTACGAATCGGCGATTATTGGACTCTGGATCGTGGGGATCATCTTTTTTCTGAGGCAGGTAGTTCGATTCATGAAGGGTGAGCAGGCTCCGAAAAAGGAAGAGAAAAAGCCATTGGCGTCCATGCCTTCGAAAAAGTACACGCCGCCAGCGTTACCCAGGGTTAGCAAGGATTTCCGTCCGATGCCACCGGCGGGTGACAAAAGATATCCTCCGCCGAGTCCGTTTATTAAGCCGCCAAAATAATTCGTATCGAGTTTTCACCCAGCGGCCGGCAACTATCAGGGCGCGCGGGTGGCTCTTGAGGCAGGAAATCTCCTATCATGGTCTAGTGAGACGCGAGGGACACGTTTGCGATGAAACGACTGATTGAATGCGTGCCGAATTTTTCCGAGGGGCGAGATGCCGCGAAGGTCGACGCCATTGTCGCGGCGATGAGCGGGGTGCCCGGTGTGTACGTGCTCGACCGCGAAATGGACGCCGACCACCATCGCAGCGTGGTCACGCTGGCTGGCGAGCCGGATGCCGTGGCGGAAGCGGCGCTGCGCGGCGTCGGCAAAGCCCTGGAGCTGATCGATCTGACGAAACACACCGGCGCGCACCCGCGCGTGGGAGCAGCGGACGTAATTCCCTTCATTCCGATCGAAGGCGTAACTCTGGAAGATTGTGTCGCGTTAGCGCGGCGCACTGGCCATGAGATTTGGGCACGCTACAGGATTCCCGTGTTCTTCTACGAAGCGGCCGCGATGCGGCCCGACCGCGTAAATCTCGAAAATGTGCGCCGCGGCCAGTTCGAAGCATTGCGCGAGCAGATGAAGCACAATCACGACCGCCAGCCGGACGTTGGCGAGCCTAAGGTGCACCCAACAGCGGGTGTGACGGTGATTGGCGCGCGCAAATTTCTAATCGCCTACAACGTGAATCTGAACACCTCGGACGTCGGCATCGCCAACAAGATTGCCAAAGCTATACGCTTCTCCTCCGGCGGCCTCCGCTACGTGAAATCCATGGGAGTGGAGCTGAAGGCGCGCAACCTGGCGCAAGTCTCGATAAACCTCACCGACTTTGAGCAAACGCCCATGCACCGCGTCTACGAAATGGTGAAACGCGAAGCGGAACGCTACGGAGCCATGCCTGTTGGCAGCGAAATCGTGGGACTGATTCCCAAAAAAGCGATTGAGATGGCCGCGGATTTTTTCCTGCAATTGGAAAACTTCTCTCCCGCGCAAGTGTTTGAGAATAAGCTGGCTGCGGCGCTTGGCGGAGCGCCGCTGGAAGCGACCAAAGACGGCAAATTCGCCAGTTTGGCGCGTCCGTTCCTGGAAGCTGTGGCCGCGCCGACCGTGACGCCAGGAGGCGGCAGCGTTTCTGCGATGGCCGGAGCTTTGGCGGCTTCGCTCGGCCAGATGGTCGCGGGACTTTCTCGAAAGAAGAAATCCCAGGCCGCGCATGTCGACAAGCTCTCCGAAGAACTTGACCAATTGCGGCTCGTTTCAGATGAACTCGCGGAGGCCATCGATCGCGATGCGGCTTCCTACGACGCCGTAATCACTGCGTTCAAGCTGCCGCAAGGCAACGCCGAGGAAGTGCAGAAACGGGAATCCGAGATTCAAGCCGCAACGAAGGGCGCGGCGGACGTTCCGCTTCAGGTCGCTGAGCTGTCCGTTGCTCTTTTCGAACGCTTGGGACAACTGGATGCTATCGCCGCCGCATCCATGAGGTCAGACTTGGAAGTAGCACGGTATATGGCCGCGGCGGGGGCACGCGGGGCTTTAGCCAACGTCGAGATCAATCTCGATGGCATTACCGATAGCGCCTACGTGGCGCTGATGCGCGCAAGAGTCGCGTCCCTTCGTGAGCGATTGGGGAATGCGCCACGCTCGACGACCGCGTAGAATAGATATTCTCCCGGCCATTGAAAGGAGCACTTGATGAAACTTGAAGCAAATTTTAGCCGCGCCCGCACGGGGCCGGCGTTTTGCAGGATTTTGGGTACTGGTCTTCTGATTGTGATGGCGCTGATGCTGCCCAAGCCGGCGCTAGCCGGCCGCCTCGGCGCGGACATTATTGGAATGTTCCCCAGGGACGTGGGCGAATTTGGGTATGCCGACTTGAAAAAAGCCCGCACGCTTAAATGGTTTCCCCAACTGCAAGAGCAGTTGCTTCCAGAGCGGTTTCGCCAATTCGAAAAATTTCTTGCCTCGACTGGCAACGATCCGAACAGCCAGGTCGATGAGATTGCCTGGGCTCTTGTGGCCGAGGGCATGAGCTCCAAGACCGAGGGTGCCGGCTCCGACGCCGTTCCCAGCGGGGAACAGATGGTGGGTATCGCGCTGGGCAACTTCAACCAGGACTCGACCGCCTCCTACTTCAAAAAGCAAAAGCTCCCCACGACATCGTTTCACGGCTATACCTTCTACGCTTTTGGGACCGGGACCGGCGCTACGGACCTCTTCTTCGTATTCATCGACGCAAGCACCGCCGCGTATGGGCACCGGAGTATCCTGGAAAAGATGATCGGCGTACGTTTCGGCGATGAAGAAGGCCTGATGCGCAATGACAAGTTCTTCGGCCTGATCAATGAAGCTAATACGGGCAGTTCTGTGTGGCTGGTAACCAATCCCGCCTACACTCGCCTGGCGATGCAGCAGTTGGCTCCGGAGGTGGAACAGTTCCCCGAAGCCGCAAAGCTAGTGATGCGGATGCAAAACTCGATTATCAACATCGAGGCTGGAAGCGACCTGGACGCAAAAGTCCAGGCCATTTGCGGCTCGACGGATGATGCGAACACGCTCGGCCAACTGCTTCAAGCTGGGTTTCTCTACAAGCGTTATCAAGCGCAGAAGGACAATCCGGATCTCGCTGCACTTCTCGATCAGGTTCGCATCACACCTGGTGGCGACCGTGTGACTCTGCACATGTCTCTCAGCGACGATCAAATGACGTCGCTCATCAAGCACAATACGTTCTCGTTCAAAATGTAGATTCGCGTTGATCGTACACCTCGGAAACACGAAGAGCCGGACACGCAAACGTGCCCGGCTCTTTTCTTTTTCAGGGAGATTTACTGAATGGGAGGAAGATGACCCAAATACTTGGTCAAGCGCGTAATCGCTAATCCGCCGCGCGTCTCGTACTGAACCCGGTCTACCCCGCCGAGCCCGCCTGAAACTCCAACCTGGCTGGCAAATCCAGCAATGCGATCGAGACCTACGGCAGGCGCCGCGTCGCCCTGGTGTGCCATGGCGATTTCGATGCGGTCCGGATAGCGCATAAATGTAACTGTCAGGTGGGGATGCTCGCCGGTCAGGTGTTCAAACGTTTCCTGGCAAGCTGCGACGATGGACTTTTGTAACTCGGCGGCCTCTTCGCTCGTCAGACCAGCAGCCTCCGCTAAAAAGCGCGCAGCGCCTCCGGCGGCGGCTGCCAGCCGCGCATCGGAATCAATCTGCAGCTCAATGCCTTTGAAATCAATGCTCACTGTAGTTGTTCGCGAGGGCGACATCGCAGGCTTCCCGGCAGTCCGGGCAATAGTACAAACCGTCCGCGCACAGCTTCACGTTAATCTGCCCCTTGCAAATCGTGCAATATTTTTCGCAATTGCAATTGCCTTCCGTCCTGTCACATTGTCCGCAAACGATTGGACCCGCCATGGAAGCCTCCACGAAAACTGTACCTGACGTTGGCTGAAGCCAGCAAGCTAGACGTTCGAGCCATGCCGCGTTTCCTCTATTATATTGCTCGCCGCTGCTTTGTGCTTGCGAGTTCCGCCACGCGCTTCCGCTTTTTGCGTCCATGACGCGCTTCTTTGACGCGTTTCGAGGCGCATGTTAGTATGCATTTCTGCTTGAGCACACGGAATGGAATCCGTCACGACCTCTCCCATTACCGAACTTCGTAAGACGGCGCTGAACGCGGAACACCGGCGTTTGGGCGCGAAAATGGTGAATTTCGGCGGCTGGGATATGCCCGTGGAGTACCCCGCGACGGGCGGCCTGGTCGCGGAACATAAAGCAGTTCGCTCGGCGGTCGGCCTTTTCGATGTCAGCCACATGGGAGACATCCGGATTCGCAGCGGGCGCGGCCCCGGAGGCGCGCTCGCCGCCGTCCAGCACATCAGCATGAACGATGCCTCGAAACTCGCCATTGGCCAGGCGCATTATTCGGCGATGCTCTATCCGGAAGGCACGTTCGTCGATGACGTGATCGTGCATCGTCTCGGCGAAGACGACTATCTGCTGGTGATCAATGCTGGCACACGCGAAAAAGATATCAATTGGGTTCGCGAAAACACGAAGGGGTTCGATTGTGTCGTCGAAGAACTAAGCGACGCGTATACGCAGCTCGCGATTCAAGGCCCTCGCGCACAAGAACTGTTGCAGAAACTGACCGACGCAAATCTTAGCGTCATCAAAAATTATTGGTTCACGCACGGTACAGTCTGCGGCCTGAAAAATACGCTCATTGCGAGAACAGGTTATACCGGTGAAGACGGATTCGAAATATATGTTCCCTCCGACGCCGCGACGAGCGCGATGGTTTGGAACAAGGTAATGGATGCCGGGCGAGAGTTCGGCATCATTCCCTGCGGCCTCGGCGCGCGGAACACACTGCGCCTCGAATCGAAGATGGCGCTCTATGGCCACGAAATCACTGACAAGATCAACGTCTGGGAAGCGGGACTGGATCGCTACTGCAAAATGGAGAAAGGCGAGTTCATAGGCCGCGCGGCTTTGGAACGCGCGAAAGCGGAGGGTCTGACGCGGGCACTTGTGGGGCTGGAGATGGTCGATCGCGGCATCGCGCGCGATGAATATTGCTGCTGCAACGAGGGCGGCGAAGTGATCGGAGTAGTGACCAGCGGCTCGCCCTCGCCGACACTGTGCAAAAACATCGCGCTCGCATACGTACCACCCGCGATGACGGCTGTTGGCACACCCATTTACGTTCAGATTCGCGCGCAGAGGTGCAAAGCACAGGTGGTCGCAACACCGTTCTACAAGCGGCCTAAGAAATAGAAAGCGGGACGCACAAGGAGCTTCCGTGAAACTCATTGGACTTTTTTTCCTCGCGTGCGCCGTGCCCATAGCGGTCGCTGCACAGGAGCCTGTCGGCGCTTCCTCACAGACGCCAGCGGCTCAGCCTGCACCCCCCGCGCAAACGGCGGCTCCCGCTGCAAAACCGGGAACGGCGATCGATTCCGCGAAAGACGCGGCGATTCGCAAACTTTTTGAAGTGATGGGTACGAAGGACGCAATGAGACAGGTAATCGCCAGCATGAGCGGGACCATACGGCCACTGCTCGAGTCTTCCCTGCCTCGTGGAGAATATCGTGCTCAACTCATTGACCTATTCTTTCAAAGGTTGCAGGTAAAGCTGCGCGTAGACGATCTGCTGGAACTTGCGATCCCCATCTATGACAAATATTTTTCGTTGGAGGATATTGACGGGCTGACCAAATTTTACCAGACGCCGCTTGGCAAAAAAGCCGTTTCCGTTTTGCCGCAAGTGCTGCTTGAAGCCCAAGCCGCCGGCAAGAAGCTTGGGCAAGAAATGGGGCGGCAGTCCATGATAGAAGTTCTCGACGAACATCCGGACTTGAAGAAGTCATTGGAAGATGCGGGTGCAGCGCAGAAGAACTAGTCGGAGGGCTTGAGGAATCAAACCGCCGGCTTTGAGTGATAGATACTTTCACGGCCTTAAGGAGATTTTAACATGGCGTATCCTGCGAATTATCGCTACACCAAGGAACATGAATGGGTTGACGTAAAGGGCGACGTGGCCGCAATCGGCATCACCGATTACGCGCAACACGAGCTTGGAGACGTAGTGTTTGTCGAACTGCCGAAAGTTGGCTCGAAGATCGAAGCCGGCAAAACTTTTGGGACCGTCGAGTCCGTGAAAGCCGTCAGCGATATTTACGCGCCCGCATCAGGCGAAGTCGTCGAAGCAAACGACGTTCTGCACAACACGCCAGAAAAAATCAATACTGATCCGCATGGCGAAGGCTGGCTCATCAAGGTGCGCCTCGCCAATCCCGCCGAGATCAGCGGCCTGATGGACACTGCCGCCTACGAAGCGTATATCGCCTCGCAAAGCAAGGAAGCCTCCGCCTGATGCGCTATCTTCCGAAGAGTCCTGCCGAGCGGCAGGATATGCTCGCCGCCATCGGCGTCAAGTCCATTGATGATTTGTTCTCGAGCATTCCGGAGCGTTACAGACTTCGCGAAGCTTTGAATTTGCCTGGTCCGCTCTCCGAAGCGGAAGTCATCGACTTTTTCAAAGCGCGCGCGGCGGAAAATTCAGGAGGCTACACGAGTTTTCTAGGTGCTGGCGTTTACAATCACCTTCGCTCCGTCGTGACGGATGCCATTATTCAGCGCGGAGAATTTCTGACATCTTATACTCCCTACCAGGCGGAAATCACCCAGGGCACGCTGCAAGCCATCTTCGAATTTCAGACGTTGATGTGCCAGCTTACCGGCCAGGAAGTTGCCAACGCTTCGATGTACGACGGCTCTACTGCCACAACCGAAGCCGTCTTGATGGCCGAACGCCTCACCGGGCGCAGCCGCGTTCTTGTCGCGCGCTCCCTTCATCCGGAATATCGCGAGGTATTGAAGACCTACGCGAAGAATTCCGGCTTGCAAGTGGAAGAGATTGGCTACAGCGCGAGCGGCACACTCGATCAAAAAGCGCTGCAGGGCTCGCTCAGAGATGACGTTGCGGCGGTTGTAGTTCAGTCTCCCAACTTTTTCGGCGTGATCGAGTCGCTGGCTCCGCTTGCTGACGCCGCGCACGCTTCTGGGGCGCTATTGGTAACGGCCATCACGGAAGGTGTTTCGCTCGGCTTGCTGCGTCCGCCCGCGGAAGCTGACATCGTCGCGATGGAAGCGCAAAGCTTTGGGTTGGCTCCGAGTTATGGCGGACCGTTTGCGGGCGTTGTGGCCTCGCGCGATAAATTTGTTCGTCAGATGCCTGGACGTCTCGCGGGCCAGACGACCGACTCCGAAGGCCACCGCGGATTCGTGTTAACACTCGCCACTCGCGAGCAACACATCCGTCGCGAGAAAGCCACATCCAACATCTGCACGAACCAAGCGCTCTGCGCGCTGGCGGCCACGGTTCACCTCACGCTCCTTGGCAAAGAAGGCTTGCGCGAGATGGCGCATCAAAATCTTTCGAAAGCGCAATTCGCGCTGGCTGAACTGGAAAAAATTTCCGGAGTCCGGCGTGTCTTCGACGCGCCTTTCTTCAACGAATTTACAATCGAGCTGCCGCGCTCCGTCAAAATCGTAAACGCTTATCTCCTGCGCGAAAAAATCATCGGCCCTTTCGTGCTGGGCACCGCCTTTCCCGAACTAACGAAACACGCGCTAGTCTGCGTCACAGAAACCACCACACGCGCTGAGATCGAACGGCTCGCAGCGGCCGTACGCCGCGCGCTGGAGCAACCCATCTAAGGGAGCGAATTTCGTTGTAGGGGTGCAGCGTGCTGCGCCCCTACAAGCACAAGATCAAACATGACCGACAAAATCAAAAAAGCTACTCGCCACACAAATCAAAACGAGGGCCTGATCTTCGAAAAATCCTCGCCCGGAAAGCGGGCGTTCGAACTCCCTCCGCTCGACGTCCCCGCGGCCGATCCCGCAAAGTCTCTTGTCGCCAATCACCGCCGCGAGGGAGTCGAAGGCTTCCCCGAAGTCAGCGAAATCGAAGTGATACGCCATTTCACACGTCTCTCCACCTGGAATTACGCCATCGATCTAGGCATGTATCCGCTCGGCTCCTGCACGATGAAGTACAATCCGCGCGTCAACGAATTCGTCGCGCGTCTGGACGGAATCGCCACTGAACATCCCTATCAGCCGCAAGAACTTTCCCAAGGCTGCCTGAAAATTTTGCAACTCCTGGAAAAATGCCTCCTGGAAATCACGGGGATGGACGCAATCACCTTGCAGCCTGCCGCTGGCGCCCATGGCGAAATGACGGGACTCCTGCTGATCCGCGCCTATCACGAAAAAAACGGCAACCCACGCAAAAAAGTTTTGATTCCAGACTCCGCGCACGGCACCAATCCCGCCACCGCGGTGATCGCGGGCTATGAAGTCGAAAACATCAAGTCCGAATCGCACGGCCAGATTGATGTGGATAAATTGCGCGACCTGGTTACTCCAGATGTTGCCGCGCTGATGATCACCAATCCCTCGACGCTTGGCATCTTTGAAGAACGCATCCCCGAAATCGCCAAAATTCTGCACGATAAAGGCGCGTTGCTGTACATGGACGGCGCAAACATGAACGCGCTGACCGGCATCACGCGCCCCGGCGATCTCGGCGTCGACGTCATGCACCTAAACCTACACAAGACTTTTTCGACGCCCCACGGCGGCGGCGGGCCCGGCGCCGGCCCGGTCGCCATGAAGAAAATTCTCGAACCATTCCGTCCCGTGCCGATTCTCGTCGAAAAAGAAGGCGGCCGCCTCGCTCTCGAACAAATTCGCCCGGAGTCCATCGGTCGAGTAAAAGCCTTCAGCGGAAATTTCGGCGTTCTGGTCCGCGCGCTTGCGTACATCCTCGCCTACGGCCCCGGCGTGCGTCAGGCCACGGAAGACGCCGTTCTCAACGCAAATTACATTCGTAAACATCTCGAAGGCGTTTTTGATCTGCCCTATTCCCTGCCCTCGATGCACGAGGTTGTTTTCAGCGACGCGATCCAAAAGAAGAATGGCGTCAATACAATGGACATCGCCAAGCGCCTCATCGACTACGGCTTTCACCCTTACACCACGGCGTTTCCGCTCATCGTTCCCGGCGCGCTGATGATCGAACCCACGGAATCCGAGTCTCGCGAAGAGTGCGACCTCTTCATCGACGCAATGCGGTCGATCGCCGAAGAAGCCGCCACGAATCCCGAACTCGTCAAGACCGCCCCTCACACCACACGCGTACGCCGTCTCGATGAAGTCGGCGCCGCGCGCAAGCCTATCCTGCGCTGGAAGCCCCAGCCGGCACGATCGGAAGCCGCAGACTAACTGAGATTGTCATCTGGATCTGCTTTTCGCTCGCGCCAAGCCGTCCGTCACATTTTTGCTTCAGGCACAATCGATAATTCACGGAACTTTCCCCGCTCTCCGCCTGCTAGACTTATCAAACTGGAGTCATTTCCTGCGCCCGTGCTCGAATGAGCTCAGCTCTAAATCAGTGGCTCCCAAAATCCGTTCTCTTACTGCGCGATTACGACCGTCATAAATTTCTCTCAGATCTAGTCGCTGGTGTCACCGTAGGTCTTGTGGCGCTTCCCCTCGCAATGGCTTTCGCCATTGCCTCTGGCGTCCCACCCCAAGCCGGAATCTACTGCGCCATCGTCACTGGTTTCCTCATCTCCGCGCTCGGCGGCTCAAAAACGCAAATCGGCGGCCCCACCGGCGCTTTCGTCGTCGTCATCTCTGGAATCATCGCCAAGCACGGCATCGACGGCCTCTTCGAATGCACGATGATGGCCGGCGTCCTTCTCGTTCTCCTCGGCATTACCGGCATGGGCGCGGCCGTAAAATATTTTCCTCGTCCGGTCATCATCGGCTTCACGAACGGCATCGCCATTCTCATCGCCAGCACGCAGATTCGCGACTTTTTCGGCCTTCGTATGGACCACGTGCCGGGCGACTTCTTCCATCGTATGGAAGCCTTCGGCGCAGCGTGGAATACCATTTCCATGCCGGCTACCGCGCTCGCCATTCTCTCCATCGCCGTGATGGTTTTCTGCTTCAAGTTTGCCAAGCGCATTCCGGGAGCCATTGTCGTAACTTTCGGCGCAACCATCGCCGTCACTCTGCTACGCATCCCCGTCGAAACGATTGGCTCGCGTTTCGGCGGAATCCCCAGCGGCCTTCCGACATTTGTGATTCCGCATTTCAGCTACGACACCGCGCGCCAGCTTCTCTCCCCGGCCTTCACGGTCGCCATGCTCGGCGCGATCGAATCTCTTATGTCCGCGGTCGTCTCTGATCGTATGAGCAACGACAAGCACAATCCCAACGTCGAGCTTGTCGCACAAGGCGTCGCCAACATTGTTTCACCCATGTTCGGCGGCTTGCCCGCCACGGGCGCGATCGCCCGTACCGCAACAAATGTGCGCTCCGGCGCGAAGACTCCTATGGCCGGAATGATCCACTCCCTAACGCTGCTCGCCATCGTCCTATTCGCGGCGCCACTGGTGAAAAACGTGCCACTCGCCGCCCTCGCTGCCATTCTGTTGATCGTTGCCTACAACATGGGCGAATGGCGCGAAATCCCGGAAATCTTAAAACTCTCCGCGGCGGATATCGCCGTCTGGCTAATTACGGTGACCCTAACCGTGATCGCGGACCTGACCTTCGCTGTCGAGGTCGGCATGGTCCTCGCCGCCTTGATGTTTATTCGCAAAGTTTCCCGCACCACAACTGTCACGCGCGTCACGAAAGACTACGTGGAAGACAGCCGCAAACACATCCTCCAAGGCAAAGACATCCCGCCCTATGCAACGGTCTACCGCATCCACGGGCCGTTCCTCTTCGGCGCCACCGACAAATTCGGCGAGATCCTCCGCGATGTCGATTCCCTTCCACCAATCGTAATCCTGCGACTTCGCAACATGACCGCCGTCGACGCTACCGGCCTCGGCGCGATCCGCGACTTGGCCGACACGCTCCACGCCTCAGGCCGGTCTTTGCTCCTCTGCGGTGCCCGCGAACAACCCGCCCAACTCATGAAGCAAGCGGAGTTCGAACGCCACGTCGGCCCGGCAAACATCTGCCCAAGCATCGCCGACGCACTCGAACGCGCCGCGAGTCTCTATAGAACCCGCCAGACTTCCACGCATGAGGAGTTTGCCGCTAAGGTGGTCTAGCCGCGCAAATCGGCCAGCGATTCGCAACCAGCCAGCATCGATACTCGCGACAAAAAAAGCGGGCGCCTCTTCGAGACGCCCGCTTCCACATACTTATTGCAGTGTCTGCCAGCTATTGCGATTCGGCGCGAACTATCGCTGGTCGTCGTCGCCAAACTGCACGGCGGGAAGCACTGGCGTGCCTTCCATGCGGACGGCATCCAGCTTGTTGGGATCGAGTCCCAGGATTTGCAGGATCGTGGGGGCCACCTGAGCGGTCTCCACAAAGCTGTGAATGGTCCGGCCCTCGATGTGGGGGTTCGATACCAGCAGCATCACGTTGGTATCATCCCACGCGTAGCCGCCGTGTTCGGACTGCTTTTTGTCCCCGCCGGTATAGACCACGCCGACGTTTGGAATCACAACGATGTCGGGAGTCCGCGGATCGCCGCCAGGCCTGAGGAAGCAGCAAGGACCGGGAACCGTAGGTACGCCCGGCGGGTTAAAT
>Ga0206976_1130_pt1 | contig 24062 bp, 18 predicted proteins | sample Alteio_BWOrgHeat_82_FD_152926 | JGI IMG/M metagenome (GOLD analysis project Ga0206976, IMG submission 152926) | Enriched cells from forest soil in Barre Woods Harvard Forest LTER site, Petersham, Massachusetts, United States -... | ecosystem: Environmental > Terrestrial > Soil > Temperate forest >... | reverse complement strand
CTGGTTTTTGAATTTGACAGGTAAAAATAACTTTTATTTTAAATTGTTGCCTCTGTTCCTATCCCATTTTCACCTTCCATCTTCTGTATTTTCTCTACCGAGGAAATGGCGTCATCATCGTTAAGTTTAATCAATCGTACGCCCTGTGTGGCCCGGCCCATTACCCGCAATTCCTCAACGCTAATGCGAATGCTTATTCCTGATTTATTAATGATCATCAGGTCGTCATTATCCACCACTTCCTTTATAGCAACAAGTTTGCCTGTTTTCTCAGTAATGTTGATGGTCTTCACACCCTTGCCGCCGCGGTGAGTAATTCTATAATCTGTGATGTCGCTGCGTTTGCCATAGCCTTTTTCAGAAACCACCAGCAGGTTAGCATCTTCGCGTGAAATACAGACCATGCCAATCACTTTATCCTGATCAGATTCCAGTGTGGCTCCCTTCACGCCTGCAGCGGTACGACCCATCGGGCGAACATCAGATTCGTTAAAATGGACAGCCTTACCTCCGCTTTTAGCAATAATGATATGATTCCTTCCATTTGTTAGTGCTGCATCAAGCAGGCGATCCCCTTCGTGCACGGTAATAGCGGTAATGCCATTGGCACGTGGCCGTGAATAAGCTTCCAGAGAAGTTTTCTTGATAATTCCTTTTTCAGTACAGAGAATTACAAAGGTGTTATTAAGATATTCCTCGTCCTGAAGGTTTTTCAAATTGAGCACGGCACGAACTCCGTCGCCTGATTCTATATTCAATAAATTTTGAATCGCCCTGCCTTTGGATGTTTTATTGCCTTCGGGGATTTCGTACACTTTTTTCCAATACACTTTCCCGAATTCGGTAAATATCAGCAGGTAATTGTGCGCCTGGGCTACAAACAGGTGCTCAGTGAAATCATCTTCCTTGGAGCCCGCTGCCTTGGAACCTATACCACCTCTGCCTTGGGTTCGGTATTCTGATAAAGAAGTGCGTTTCACGTAGCCTTGATTAGAGATCGTGATCACCATTTCTTCATTGGGAATCATGTCTTCTACAGTGATGTCTTCTTCGCTGTGCACGATCTGAGTTCTACGTGCATCGGCATAACGCTCCTTCATCTCGAGCAACTCGCTTTTGATAATGCCCATTCGAATAGGCTCACTATCCAGAATCTCGTTAAGCCTGGCAATCAATTCTTTGACCTCTTTGTATTCGTTCTGGATTTTCTCACGCTCAAGTCCAGTCAATCGTTGCAGGCGCATTTCCAAAATTGCCTTTGCCTGAATTTCAGAAAGCTTGAAACTTTCAATTAATCCAAGTTTTGCCACCTCGGGATCCTTAGAATTGCGAATTAAGGCAATCACTTCATCCAAATGATCGAGAGCAATTAAGTAGCCTTCCAAAATATGAGCGCGCTTCTCAGCTTCGTCCAGTTCAAATTTTGTTCGGCGGATAACTACTTCATGTCTGTGATCGACAAAAGGAACGATCAGATCTTTCAGGTTGAGTGTTTGCGGGCGACCTTTTACCAGCGCCACATTGTTCACTCCAAAAGAAGACTGCAGTTGTGTGTATTTGAAAAGATTGTTAAGTACAATATTTGGTATTGCGTCTTTTTTCAAATCGTATACCACGCGAAAGCCATCACGATCAGATTCATCGCGCATATCGCTTATGCCTTCAATCCTCTTTTCATTAATTAACACAGCCGTTCGCTCGATCATCTGTGCCTTGTTTACCTGATAAGGGATTTCGGTGGCAATGATTTGTTCTTTGCCGTTGGGGCCAGTTACAATATCGGCTTTCGCCCGAACAATAATTCTTCCTCTTCCCGTAAGGAATGCTTCTTGAATTCCCTGGTATCCATAAATAATCCCTCCTGTAGGAAAATCCGGACCGAGTACGATCTTCATAAGCTCTTGAATGGTGATCTCCCGATTGTCGATATAGGCGATAATTCCATCCACCACTTCTCCCAAATTGTGCGGAGGCATGTTCGTGGCCATTCCTACAGCAATACCCGACGATCCGTTGATCAATAAATTGGGCACTTTCGATGGTAGCACGGTTGGTTCTGTGTTTTGGTCATCGTAAGTCGGCTGGAAATCAACTGTATTTTTGTTGATATCAGCCAAAAGCTCTTCGGCTATCCTGCGCAATCGCGCTTCGGTATAACGCATCGCCGCTGGAGGGTCACCATCAACCGAGCCAAAATTTCCCTGGCCATCGACAAGTTGATAGCGCATGCTCCAATCCTGAGCCATACGCACCATTGTATCATAAATGGACGCATCACCGTGTGGGTGATACTTACCCATTACATCACCCACAATACGGGCCGATTTCTTGTAAGGTTTGTTGTAATTAACGCCCAGCTCCAACATACCATAAAGTACGCGTCGGTGAACGGGTTTAAGTCCGTCACGCACATCGGGTAAGGCGCGCGAAATGATGACCGACATCGAATAATCGATGTACGCGCCGCGCATTTCGTCTTCAATATTGATAGGGATTATACTCTGTCTTTCGAGGGGATCTCCGGTGTTTTCAGCCACAATAAAATTCAGTTAAAAAGGTAAAATTTTTGAACCGCCAAGGTAGTGAAAAGCAGGGGATTTTCGGTGGCGAAAAGTGAAGGATTTCGAGGTTTTTTCAAGCAAATCCTAAGCTTTTTGAAAGGCGGATTTAGTTGCTCTAAAACCACTTCTTGTATCGAAAATAGATAATCATTGCCAGCGTTACCAGCGCCATTACACCCAACACTACCGGGTAACTAAAGTGCCAATGCAACTCAGGCATGAATTCGAAGTTCATGCCATAAACTCCAACAATAAATGTAAGGGGCATGAAAATCGTGGATATCACCGTGAGCACTTTCATTACTTCATTCATACGCGTGTTCAGCGTGTTGATGTAAATGTCCATTAGGCCGGAGGTGAGGTCTTTGTATGTATCAAGTGAGTCTATAAGATGCGCTACATGATTGTAGATGTCATTAAAAAAACGGGAATTGGAAGAGTCAATAAATCCGCTTTCGTCTTTCACGAGCTTGCTCATGGCATCGCGCAGCGGGTAAAGCGCTTTACGCAAAAAGATAAGTTCCTTTTTTAACCGCTGTATTTTCTTAAACTCCTGGCCGGAAGGGTTCTTTTCTTTATAAATTTCTTCTTCAATCTGTTCAATTTGTTGACCGATGGCATCAAGGACGGTATAGTAGTTGTCAACTATGATGTCAATCAGCCGATACAAAAGATAGTCGGCTTTCTTCTTTCGAACCCGGCCCTGATCCAACCGGATGCGATCCCTGAAAGGCCCGAACAAGTCACCTTCCTTTTCCTGAAAAGACAACAAATAATTTTTGCCAAGTACAAAACTGATCTGTTCGTAATCAATGGTGTGTTCTTCAATTCGATAGAGCATTTTCAAGGTGAAGAAAAGATATTCTTCGTATTCCTCTACCTTGGGCTGGTGCTCGCTTGTAATATCCTCCAACAACAGACTGTGAAGGGAAAAATGCTCTCCTATTTTATCAATGATCACTTTATCCTGAAGGCCGTCAAGATTGATCCAATTTACAAGGTTGGGCTGCTTCTTTTTTAAAAGTTCGTCAACTTCCAGGTCAGGATAAAATGCAAATTCCTTTTCATCGTATTGCAACAGTTCAAGGATTATCCTCGACTTATCTGATGAGGGCTCATTTGCTTTTTTTCTCACAGTGTCAGGATGATTTTGTCAAAACCTGATATTGCATATTGGCGAGTGATATGCCTTCTTTGTCAAATTTCTCTTTAATGGATTTATTGATATCGCATTTCAGGTCAAACGCATCAGTTGCATTTTTTGCCCATACATAAGCACGCAATAAAATACCCGCATCCAAAAAAGTAAGCACGCGCACCATCACTGGCTGCTCACCCCGCGCCAGTTCCTGATCGGAGCGATTATCAATATAATATCGATGTTTCATTGCTTCTCCCTGAATAATTCGGATTGCCTCGTCAAGGTTTGTATTTAGAGCTACTGCCACTTCAACAAACACGCAGATCTTTTCATCGGTACTGGTAGAGTTGATAATTGTTTCATTGCTGATCACACTGTTTGGCATAATCACCCTGCGATTTTCAAAATCCTTAATTATCGTATGGCGCAAGGTGATATCCTCAACATCACCCGCATAGGACTGTCCGATCTTTACGCGATCACCCACACTGAAGGGCTTAAAGATGACCAAAAAAAATCCACTTATAATATTTGAAAACGCAGATTGAGAGGCAAACCCCACGATGGCTGCCAATACACCGGCACCTGTAAGCAGGCCTGTTCCATAGGTGCGGAGTGCGGGGATCGACCTGAAGATGACAATGATGGCTACAAAAAAGAGCAGGAAATCAACGGCATTTTTAAAAAAATTATAGCGGGTTGGATCTACTTTCAGTTTGCGGGCTGCTCCACGAATAAAACGCCCGACAATAAACCGAAGAAGCAATGACAGGATAAATGTAACAGCCAAAACTATCGCTACAAAAAACAACTGCTCCCACTGTTTGTCCATAGATAACATAGCCCCGAAAATAACAAATAGTCCATAGTACACAGTCCACAGTCCTTAGTTTTTTTAGACGTTGTGCAAAAATACTCCCGCCATCGACTATTGACTATTGACTATTGACTATAATTGCAAGAATGTCTTTGCGACTAGACGATATTAAAAAGCCGGTAGCCCTGGAGATGGAGGAATTTGAACATAAATTCCGCGCCTCGATGAAAACCCGTGTGCTGCTGCTCGACAAGATCATGAATTATATCGTAAAGCGTAAGGGTAAGCAGATGCGGCCGCTCTTTGTCTTTTTAAGTGCCGGCGTATTCGGAGGTATTAATGAGTCAACTTATCGCGGGGCCTCTTTGATTGAGTTGGTACATACTGCCAGTCTTGTTCACGATGACGTAGTAGATAATTCCAATTACAGACGGGGTTTCTTCTCAGTGAATGCTCTTTGGAAAAATAAGATTGCAGTACTCGTAGGAGATTTTTTGCTAACACGAGGGTTATTCCTTGCCCTTGAACATAAGGATTACGAACTATTGTCTATTTGTACTCAAGCAGTGAAAGAGATGAGCGAAGGAGAATTGATGCAAATGGAAAAAGCCCGTCACCTTGATATTTCTGAGGATATTTATTACGAGATCATACGTCAAAAAACAGCATCCTTGATTGCTTCGTGTTGTGCTATTGGCGCCAGTTCTTCAGGCGCAAATTCTAGTCAGGTGGAAGCCATGCGAAAGTTTGGCGAACATGTGGGTATGGCTTTCCAAATTAAAGATGATTTGTTTGACTATGGCGAAGAAGAGATTGGCAAGCCGGTGGGCATCGACATTAAGGAAAAGAAAATGACACTGCCCCTGATCTATTCCTTATCAAAAGCTTCGTGGGTGGAAAAAAGAAAAATTATCGGATTAGTGAAAAACGAAAGTGAAAACTCAAAAAAAGTCAAAGAAGTTATTTCGTTTGTCAAAAAATCGGGAGGCATTGATTATGCACAAAAGGCCATGGAGCGCTATCATCAAATGGCTTTGGAAATCTTGAATTCGCTACCAGAATCAGAACACAAAACCTCGCTACGTCAACTGGTTCAGTTTACAATAGAGCGAAAGAATTAACCACGCTTAATATTTACTTTTCCACGACCAGCCTCAAGGACAGCATAGTCTTTCAAACTGGTGAAAGTAGCATTGTCTAATTTTTGCGAAGCAGGGCCGACTGTTTCAGGAGCAAAAGCACCTTCGCTCTCCCACCATTTCTTTGCATTGTTGCGCGCCTCGGTCTTATCGACTTCAAAATAATTAATAACAGAGTCAGAAACCATCCAGGGTTTGGCAACTGAGGCATATTTCTCGAAGATCATATTACGCATCTGTGTGCCATTGGGCTGATTGTTGAAATGCGAAATTGTATAAGAAAGTGTTTCAGGCTCAGTCATTATCAAATCCCAATATTTCTTAGAAGAAATAACCTGGGCTGTGGTAAGCAAGTAGCCGAAACCAGTTTCAAGTGGCTCACGGGTGATGTTGCAAGCCGCTTTAAATTCTTTCTTTTTCTTACCAAAGAGGTTGAATGCCATAAGTTGGGTGATTTATTGTATTAGATACTTCCTTATACCAAAATAGTTGCACCAAAGACCAGAAAAATTTCAGTTAAAGGCTTGGTCAGCTGCCGCTAGTGCCTTTTTGAGCGCTCGGTGGCACATTTGCTTTTTTCAACTTTGAAAATTTTTCATGCTTGGTAAGGAAGTCGTCCAGTTGCTTTACCGGCAGTTTCTTTGCGATGATGGTCTTCTTGTCATCGAGTATAAAGATTGTTGGTGTAGTATCTGAATGGTACAGTTTGCTGAAGTGTTCTTTAATATAGCTGCGCGGGCCATCTACGTTTATCCATGGCGTTTTGAATTCCTTAATAAAATCACGCATTTTTTTCATTGAGGTGTCCGTAGAAATTGCAAAGACCTCGAAGTTATATTTGGCTTTGTTCTTATTATAAAACTCTACCAGTTTGGGAGTCTCTTCACGGCAATGCCCGCAGTCAGGGTTGTAAATAAAAAGTATAGTGTATTTGGCTTTAATGTCGTACATCGACTTTGGCTGCAGGTTCTGGTCTTGCATAATCAGATTGGCGCCTGTGCGACCGATCATACAAGCGCGGATTTTATCGGCATGCTCCTTCAGATTCTCTTTTATTTTCGCATTAACCCAAAAATCCATTTCACCCGACTTAAAATATTTATCGTAGAGGTTAACGAATACTTCATCCATGCCCATGATTTCAGGTTGCTGATACATAAACATGCAATTCCAAACCAAATACTTATAAGTCTCCTGGTTGTTTTTCACTTTGGCGGCCAGTTGATTGATCACTTTCGTAATGGTATCAGGCTGCGGAAGGAAAAGCTTATCCAAATATTCTTTGAGTTTCTCCTGATAGATTGGCCTTGGTAAACGGATCAGCGCATCGTCAGACAAATCAAAATTGTCAAAGAAATGCAGGCGGTAATATTTCAATTGAAAGGTGGAGTCAATACTTCCATTGGCTTTTTTGGGTGGGTCAGGCACAACAATTTCCTGAGTGGACTTAAGCAAGCGGGCTGTCATCGTATTCGGGTTCTTTGCAATGACTTCTTTCTGATAAGTCATCACCTTCTCGTTGATTTTTGAGAATCCAGCTCGCGCTTCTTTTTTCTGATCTTCTTTAAGTGTAGTGTCCTTGATTATTTTAATAAAAGGTTCGGCCTCCTTGTTGCGCTCAACATTGAATGCCATGTTTTCAAAAAACAACCGATTATCGTCATCACCCGTTACTTTCATATTCTTGATAAAGTCCGCTACATCCGTTTCCATTTTAAAATGCTGACTACTCCCGACTACAAAATCAAAAATTTTGTTTTTGTTCAGCACCAAAAAGTAAACGCCTTGTGGCAAGGTATTTTTGTTGTCGAAGAAGAACTCGCCTTTGCCATTAATCCTGGCCGTATCTTTCAAGTAAGTTTGTTCACCATAATAATGGCCCAGATAAATGGTGGTGTCTTTCCAACCTTTAACCGTAAAGTCGATTTTGTATCCAGCCTGTGAAAATAAACCGGTTGAAATCAACGTGAAAAATAAAATAAAACAGGTCTTCATAATTGACTATTTAAGACTACAAATTTCTATAAATCTGTTTTGACATGCAATGGCAATACATCGGCAAAGGTAACGTTTGGTAACTTACCTTTGGTGGTTTAAGAACTTCTTAACAAAGTTCAGAAGCTAAGAGTTTAATCCAGAATCCAATTTGTATTTTTGTCGCTCATGCCCCTGCAGGTAACCCATCTCACCAAAATCTACGGCTCTCAAAAAGCCGTTGACGACATATCGTTCACAATAAATAAAGGTGAGATTGTAGGGTTTCTGGGGCCAAATGGCGCTGGAAAATCCACCACCATGAAAATAGCAACCGGCTATTTGCCTGCTACTAGCGGAAGTGTGTTGGTAAGTAATCTGGATGTAGCCGAACAGCCTATTTCAGTAAAAAAAATTATAGGCTATCTGCCCGAACATAACCCGTTGTACCTGGACATGTTTGTACACGAGTATCTCAATTTTATAGGAAAAGTTTATAAAATTCCATCTGGCCTGTTGAAACAACGTGTCAATGAGCTGATTGAGATGTGCGGCCTTCATCTCGAACAAAATAAAATGATAGGCTCACTTTCAAAAGGCTACCGGCAGCGCGTTGGCCTTGCACAAGCACTTATTCACAACCCTGAAGTTCTGATTTTGGATGAGCCTACTTCAGGTCTTGACCCAAACCAGATAGTAGATATCAGGAAATTGATTAAAGAGGTAAGTAAAGACAAAACCGTGATCTTTTCTACACACATCATGCAAGAAGTACAAGCTTTGTGTGATCGGGTGATCGTAATCAATCGCGGGAAAATCGTAGCTGACGATCAGTTAAAAAATTTGACAGGCAAAAAGCAAAATACACACGTCATTGTTGTTGAATTTAAAGAGAAAGTATTGACAGACGACTTGCTCTCAATAGCTGGCGTGACGAAAATCGTTGTCGATGGAAATCAATTCAGGATTTTTTCTGAGGCTGCTATAGATATTCGCCCCGAACTTCTTCGCTTTGCTACAGAAAAAGGCTTTTCATTACTCAGTTTGAAGCAAGAAGAAAATTCGATGGAAGAAATTTTCAGGTCCCTAACATCTGAAGTCATCGCATGATCCGCATCTTCGCCAAGGAATTTAACAGTTACCTTAATTCGCTCATTGCTTACCTGGTAATTGGTGTATTTCTCACCGGCATTGGTCTGCTCCTTTGGGTATTCCCCGAAACCTCAGTTCTTGATTACGGCTTTGCGGATATGGAAACTTTGTTTTCAATGGGGCCTTATGTTTTAATTTTTCTGATTCCGGCCATTACAATGAAAAGCTTTGCTGAAGAAAAAAAACTTGGTACGATGGAATTGTTATTGACCAAGCCGCTTACCGATTTTGATATTGTACTCGGAAAGTTCTTGGCTTCATTTCTATTGGTATTGGTGGCACTACTGCCAACACTCATTTACTATTTCTCCATTTCCCGGCTAGGAAATCCAGTAGGTAATATTGACACCCCCGGAGTAATTGGTTCTTACATCGGGCTTTCGCTGTTGTCATTTGTGTTTTGTGCTATTGGCATTTTCGCTTCGTCTCTTACGGCAAATCAAATTGTATCATTCATCCTGGCTGCGTTCTTATGTTTTATTTTTTACACCGGCTTTGATTCGCTTGCTACACTCTCGAGTGCATCAGCATTGATGATAAAACAATTTGGAATCCTTTATCACTATGAAGCACTTAGTAAAGGATTAGTTGACAGTCGTGATGTAATTTATTTTCTCAGCGTTGCGGGGCTCATGTTGCTTGGCGCGAAAACGGTGATCGGAAGTCGGCAGTGGTGAGTTCGTCATTTTCGTTATTAGTTATTGGTTGATCGTTATTATTTATAAAAATCAATGTTGAACGGTAAAAAAACAGGCGACTTACTAACACTGGCTAATGGCATTGCATTTGTAATACTGCTGAACGGGTTGGCATCGCTTTATTTTTTTCGCATCGATCTCACAGAAGAAAAGCGATATACGATAAAGCCTCAGACAATAACACTGCTCAAAAATCTCGATGATGAAGTGTTTGTAGAAGTCTTTCTGGAAGGAGATCTAAATCCTGGATTCAAACGATTTCAAAAATCTATTCGCGAAACTCTGGAAGAATTTCGGATTTATTCCAACAACAAAATCAAATTCATTTTTACAGATCCGGCTCAAGCTCAAGGTCAAAAGGCAAGAAATGAGTTCATGAGCGAACTGGCTTCCAAAGGAATCACTCCGATGAATGTGATCGAAACAGAGAATGGCCAGCGGGTTGAAAAATTCATGTTTCCCGGAGCTGTTATTTCATACGAAGGTATTGAGCAAGGCGTGATGTTACTAAAAGGCAACCGCGCGCAAAATGCCCAACAGGTACTAAATCAATCAATTGAAGGAACAGAATATGAATTGGCCAATGCTATTTATAAACTCAGCAACATCAATCGCAAAAAGATCGGGCTAGTGCGAGGGCATGATGAACTTGATAGTTTACAAATTGCAAGTTTCAACAACGCACTTCTGGAGCAATACGATGTTTTTCATGTTGATCTTTCCAAAAAACAAAGAGTGGAGGGATATCAATTGCTGATCGTTGCAAAGCCGAAAAAAGAATTTTCTCCGTCCGACAAATACAAACTCGATCAGTACCTGATGCACGGCGGAAGAATTTTGTTCATGCTCGACCGACTTGAAGCTAATATGGATAGTGCTTCGCGCAATGATTATTTTGCTTTTCCCTACAACTTGAACCTCGATGATCAGCTTTTCAAATATGGCGTGCGCATCAATCCCGACCTGATTGAAGACCGCGTGTCAGGGAAATATCCAATCGTAGTAGGTAAGGCCGGCAATCGCCCGCAGATTATGCAGCTCGAGTGGCCGTTCTTTCCGTTGGTTAATCAATATGCTGATCATGCAATTACCAGAAACCTGGATGCTTCCCTCACCAAATTTGTAAGCAGTATCGACACAGTGAAAGCTGTAGGCGTAAAAAAAACGCCTCTGATGTTTTCGTCCTCTTATTCGCGTAAGATGACAGCGCCGGTTAAAGTTGGGGTGGATGACCTGCGAAAACAGTTGCAAGAAGGAAATTTCAATGACGGAAAAATTCCTTTGGCCTATTTGCTCGAAGGGAGTTTTACTTCTCTTTACAAAAATCGTTTTGCGCCAGAGGGAGTTGATGCAACTGGTTTCCTCGAAAAGAGTTCGGCTACAAAAGTAATTGTGATCGCAGACGGTGATCTGGCGCGTAATGATGTAAACCCTCGCGATGGCAAACCGCAACCGTTGGGCTTCGATCCATTTTCTCAATACACATTTGCTAATCAGGATTTATTGATGAATATGGTTGCTTATCTCACTGACGAAAACGGGCTCATCAATGCCCGTAATAAGGAAGTAAAGATTCGCCCGTTGGACAAAGAGAAAATAAAGAACGAACGAAATTTATGGCAGATCACAAATCTGGTGTTGCCATTGGCTGTCTTACTAATTTTTGGGATTACCCGCTCTTATTTCAGAAAAATAAAATACGCTCGTTTCTAATGCAACGAAGAAGAAACATACGGCTGATCATTTCATTACTCGTGATCGTGACTTGCATAGTATTGTTAGTTACTTTTGACAGCATTAGGAATAATTCATCGATCGATAAAACTTTATTTCAAATTGAAAGTTTAGATAAGGTAGATCACATTCAATTGGAGTCTGCCGGCAGAAAAACTGATTTAAGGTTTACCGGGACAAAATGGATGGTCAATGATAATCATGAAGCCGACCGCCAGATGATCACTGTACTCTTTGCTACTTTAAAACAAGCTGTTGCCAAGCGTAAAGTTGCCGCCACTTTAGGAGACTCATTGCAAAAAGAAATCAATAAAAACGGAATCAAGGTCTCGTGTTTTGAAGCCGATCAGTTGGTCAAAGAGTTTTGGACCGAGGGCAATTCTCAAAAAAACGAAACCTATTTTCAACTAGAAGATGAGAAGCCTTATGTGATAACAATTCCTGGCTACCGTGTTTATGTCGCTGCAATCTTCGAGTTGCCGACAAACGACTGGCGGGACAAAAGAGTATTTAATTTCAATTGGCAGAATTTTAAAACTCTCGAATCAGTTTTTCCTTCTGATACCAGGCAGAACTTTAAAGTCCAATTCAAGGATAAGTTCTTTGGAATTGATGGTATTACATCTGTCGACACCACAAAGCTCAATAATTATCTGGATGCCATTTCCCTTTTGCGTGCGGAAAGGATTTTAACAACTGACCAAGCCAAGGAATATGATAGCCTGATAAAACAACTGCCTCTATTAAAAATTACTGTGCAAGATATTGCAAGCCATACTTATGAGCTAAGCATATTTCCAATGCAAAAACAAAAGCAAGTTGTTATCGGATTAGCTAATAGAGAAATAATCGAAATCAATCCTCTCGTGTTGCGAGAAATCTTTAAGAAGAAAGAGGTTTTTATCCATTGACAACTATTCCTTCTTCTTTCGGCCGCCGCCAAATCTTCCTTTCTTCTCGGGTGCGTTGGCCGCAAGTGTCACACATTCTTCAAGTGTCAGTTCAGCAGGGACTTTGCCTTTCGGGATTTTTACATTCTTCTTTCCGGCTTTGATATACGGACCAAAGCGCCCATTGAGAATCTGAATGTCTGGGTTTTCATCAAACAGCTTGATTGTCTTATTCGCATCGGCTTCACGCTTGGCCTGAATTAACTCAACAGCACGCGCTGATGTGATGACGTAAGGATCTTCACCTTTTGGTATGGAGACAAATTTTTTGTTGTGCAAGACATAAGGGCCAAACCTGCCAATGTTGGCTACTACCGGCAATTCTTCAAACAGACCAAGGTCGCGCGGCAACTTCATCAACTCGAGTGCATCCTCTAGTTTAATGTTTTCTATAAACTGCCCTGGCCTTAGCGCTGCAAACTTTGGTTTCTCGCCGCCATTGTCATCGGGATTTTCTCCTACCTGAACATAAGCGCCAAACTTGCCGAGTTTTACATACACGTTCTTTCCAGTCTTTGGGTCAACCCCCAACTCTTTACTTTTATTCTGAACGGATGAACGCTCAACCAATTCAGTTTTTTCAACAGTTTTATGAAAAGGTTTGTAAAACCCGTCGAGCATTTTCTGCCATTTGAGTTTCCCATTGGCGATCTCATCAAACTCCTGTTCGATCTCAGCAGTAAATGAATAGTTGGTAATGTCAGGGAAATGCTCCACCAGAAAATCATTTACGATCATGGCAATATTGGTGGGGAATAACTTATTTTTCTCGGCTCCAGTGATTTCGGTTTCTGCCTTCGAAGTAATTTTGTCTTGCTTAAGTATCTGCACCTGATACTTTCGCTCTTCACCTTCGCGGCTTTCTTTCACCACATAACCGCGTTTCTGCACAGTAGAAATTGTAGGCGCATACGTTGACGGACGACCGATACCGAGCTCTTCTAATTTTTTCACCAAACTCGCTTCAGTATATCGCGAAGCATGACGCGAAAAGGTTTGAGTAGCTGAAAGTTCGTTCAAATCCAAAACCTGACCAACCGTTAGTGGCGGCAAAACTTTACCACTCTCCTCATCGTCTTCATCATCGTCTTGCGACTCGAGGTAGACTTTCAGAAATCCTTCGAACTTTACTACCTCGCCTTGTGCTGTTAGCGTTCGTGGGTTAGTGGAAATTGTGATTACTGCAGTGGTGCGTTCCAGTTCAGCATCGGCCATTTGCGAAGCGATAGCCCTTTTCCAGATCAATTCATATAGCCGCTGTCCATTGCGGTCCATGCCCGGATCCATTACTGAAAAATCGGTAGGCCGAATAGCTTCGTGTGCTTCTTGTGCTGTGGCCGATTTGGTTTTGAATTTGCGTGTGTGCACAAATTCTTTTCCGTATGCCGAAGTAATTTGTTTTGTTGCTCCTGCAACCGCCTCATCCGATAAATTGAGCGAGTCGGTACGCATGTAGGAAATCTTTCCGGCCTCGTACAGTTTCTGTGCCACCACCATAGTTTGAGAAACTGAGAAGCTTAATTTCCGGCCAGCCTCCTGTTGTAATGTAGATGTAGTAAACGGAGGTGATGGTGACTTCTTTGCTGGTTTCTTTTGCAAGTCACCGATACTAAACTTCGCGCCCTTGCACGACTCCAAAAATTTTAATGCTTCTTCTTCGCTACTAAATTTTTCAGGCAAATCGGCCACCAGTTGCTTGCCTTTACCCAAATCAAAAATAGCCGATACTTTAAATGATGATTTGGCATCGAATTTATCAATCTCGCGTTCGCGCTCAACTACCAGTCGCACGGCCACACTCTGAACACGGCCAGCTGACAATCCAGTCTTAATTTTTTTCCATAAAATAGGAGACAATTCAAAGCCTACCAGCCTGTCGAGCACACGTCTGGCTTGCTGCGCATTAACAAGATCAATATCAATGCCACGCGGATTTTGAATTGCATTCAGGATAGCATTCTTTGTAATCTCGGTAAAAACAATGCGTCGGGTTTTTTTATCGCTCAGGTCGAGCACTTCTTTAAGATGCCACGATATGGCTTCTCCTTCGCGGTCCTCATCGGAAGCGAGATAAACCATCTCTGCATCTTTGGCCAGCGCTTTCAGATTTTTTATTACATCCTTCTTTTCGGGCGAGACCTCATAAGTAGGTTCAAAATTGTTTTCAACATCAATGGCGCCATTGCCTTTGGTGAGATCGCGCACGTGTCCCATGCTGGATGCCACTTTATAATCCTTTCCCAAATAGCCTTCAATTGTCTTTGCCTTCGCGGGAGATTCTACAATCACTAAATTCTTCGACATGTGGTATTTTTTTCTTTGAACGGGGTCAAATATCTGCATTTTTTTAAATACCAAAATTTTGACGCTGTGCGATCAGTCTTTTTTCTCGGTGAATGAACTGGATTAAATCTTCAATTTGGAAACCTGTTCATGGTAGTAAAAGGCCTAGGTTACCACGGATATTTGTTAATTAAAACTTAATTAAGTGCCTGCTGTGAACCGGCAAATCTTTTTTCCGTAAGATGAGTTTTGCGCATTGCTCATCGGCCAGGGATGGAGGTATTGTTGGAGCCCGATGTGGCACGTGCGTGAGGTGGCGACTACCGACAGCCCGATGGGCCCGATAGGCATCGGGACCAGGCCGCCTAACTTTGCTTTGGCTTTTGAAGGGCACGTCAAAACTTCAACATAAATGCTAATTTTGAACCTTGCTTATCGCGAATGAAACTTTACGAAAAATATCCGATCCATTTGTCCAACTCTCTTTCGGGGGAAAAAGAAAAATTTGAATCTATCACACCGGGTTTTGTAGGTATGTATGTGTGCGGGCCTACTGTTTATAATTATGTGCACCTGGGCAATGCGCGCACGTTTCTCACTTTTGATACGATCTCGAGATACTTTAGATTTCTGGAATACAAGGTGCGTTATGTGCGAAACATTACTGATGTTGGCCATCTGGAGGGAGATGTGGACGAGGGCGAAGATAAAATCGGCAAGAAGGCACGGCTCGAACAGCTGGAGCCAATGGAAATTGTGAAACGCTACACGGAAGATTTTCACTCGGTGATGCGGCAGTTCAACATTTTGCCTCCGAGCATCGAACCATCTGCTACAGGACATATTGTAGAACAAATTAACATTACAAAAAAATTAATTGACCTCGGCCTTGCTTACGAAGTCAATGGCTCGGTTTACTTTGATGTAAAAAAATACAATCAATCGCATCACTACGGAATTTTGTCGGGAAGAAATATCGAAGACTTGATGGAAAGCGGTCGTGACCTTGACAGTCAGGATGAAAAGCGCGAGAAAATTGATTTTGCGCTTTGGAAAAAAGCTTCGCCACAACACATCATGCGGTGGCCATCGCCATGGGGCGAAGGGTTTCCGGGTTGGCATATAGAATGTACAGTGATGAGTACAAAATATTTGGGCGAAACTTTTGACTTGCACGGCGGTGGGATGGATTTGAAATTTCCACACCACGAATGTGAGATTGCCCAGGCGACAGGTGCCAATGGGAAAACTCCGGTGAAATATTGGATTCATTCGAACATGCTTACAGTGAATGGTCAGAAGATGAGCAAGTCACTCGGCAATTCATTTTTACCATCGGAATTATTTTCGGGTAGTCATGCGCTATTGCAGAAGGGCTACAGCCCGATGACGGTGCGCTTCTTTATGTTGCAGTCACATTATTCCAGTACACTTGATTTTTCGAACGATGCATTGAATGCGGCAGAGAAGGGTTTTAAGAAAATAAGTAATTCTCTATCATTTATTAAAAAAATGACTCAGCCTATTTCATCTTTAAAAAGTCAATTAAGCAGCAATGGTCTGGATCTCACAAATAATATGGAGAGAATGATTAAAAGCTGTTATGAAACAATGAGCGATGATTTTAATACGGCTAAATTGATTGCAACTCTTTTTGAAATGTCTTCAACCATAAATCGGATCAAAGACGGAGTGTTGTTTACAGATCAAATTGATACCGCTACTTTTAATGACTTCAAATCGACTTATATTGGCATGATGGAAGAAGTACTGGGCCTGAAAGAGGAAACCGGAGGAAACAATGACCTGCTGGACGGTACGATTAATGTGTTGATCAATCTTAGAAAGAAAGTGCGCACCGACAAAAACTTTGCATTATCAGATAAAATCCGTGACGACCTCAAAGCGATCGGCATTCAATTGAAGGACGGGAAGGACGGAGAGATGAGTTATGAGATTGAAAGCTAGTATTTAGTTGTTAATAAGTATCAAGTCCTTAGTATAGAGTAATACTGCTTCAAAAGGAAACCCAGAGAAATTTAAAAAGAATAATTTGATCGAGTTGAAGTCTAACGACTCATAACTCACGACTTAATACAAGCTTGCTAAAAAAAATATTTATACTGCCCATTCGCTTTTATCAGCTCTCGATCTCACCTATGCTCGGTGCACATTGTCGGCATACGCCATCGTGTTCGCAATACAGCATTGAAGCTATACAAGAGTGGGGCGTACTGAAAGGAATGTGGCTTGGGATGAGGCGAATTGCACGCTGCCATCCGTGGGGAACTAGTGGCTACGATCCTGTGCCGAAGAAAAAATAGTTATTCGTTAATCGCTATTAGTTAATTGTTTAAAATGGATGTCTAAACCACTCACTACTAACCAATAACGATTAGCTATTCGACTAACACCCGTTCGATTCCATTCGTAAAAAAATGTACTATAAATAAAAAAATCGGCCTACATTAGGATTTCAAAACCTAAGGACGATGGCAGATTTTCAAATTAAGAAAAATCCGAAAACGTATGATGTAGTTATCGTTGGCTCCGGTGCCGGTGGTGGTATGTCAGCTTATGTGCTGTCGCAGGCAGGACTTAAAGTTTTGTTGCTCGAAGCGGGACCGATGTACGACCCCGCAAAAAATGTAACGCAACTAAAATGGCCGTGGGAATCTCCGCGCAGAGGGGCAAGTACCAAACACAGAAATTTTGGCGACTTCGATGCAGCCTATGGAGGATGGGAACTGGAAGGTGAGCCGTACACACACAAAGACGGAACAAAATTTGACTGGTTTCGCTCGCGCATGCTCGGCGGCCGTACCAATCACTGGGGAAGGATTTCCTTGCGCTTTGGTCCCAAAGATTTCAAACGCAAAAGTATTGACGGCATGGGCGACGATTGGCCAATCAGTTACGACGATATTGCACCTTATTATGATAAAGTAGATCGGTTGATTGGAGTGTTTGGATCAAAAGAAAATCTTCCTAACGATCCGGACAGCATTTTTCTTCCACCTCCCAAGCCAAGGCTGCACGAACTCTTTATTAAAGACGCTGGTACTGCACTGAATATTCCTGTAATTCCCGCAAGGCTTTCTATCCTTACTAAAAAACTGCCGGGTAACGACGCACGGGGAAATTGTTTCTTCTGTTCACAATGCAACCGCGGTTGTACTGTCTATGGTGATTTTTCTTCCTCATCAGTTCTGGTAAAGCCAGCGCTGGAGACTGGTCATGTTGACGTGATTGCCAATGCCATGGTTCGCGAGGTGCTAACGTATAGCAAAGGCATGGCAACCGGCGTCTCGTATGTCAGCAAAGACGACATGCAGGAATACGAAGTGAGCGCCAAGGCTGTGGTGCTGGCAGCGAGCGCATGTGAGTCGGCGCGGTTGTTACTCAATTCAAAATCCTCCAATCACCCCAATGGTTTAGCCAACTCAAGTAACATCGTTGGAAAATATTTGCATGATTCAACTGGTGCCGGCATGGGCGGAATTTTGCCCAAACTTGTAGGCCGCAAGCGCTACAACGAAGATGGCGTTGGCGGTATGCACGTGTACACGCCGTGGTGGCTTGATAATAAAAAATTGGATTTCGCCCGTGGTTATCATATCGAATATTATGGAGGTATGGGTATGCCTGGTTATGGCTTTGGTTTCGGCATTCAAGGTACCAATGGAAAATATCCTGGTCGTGATGGGAAACAAAAACAGGCTGGCGGCTATGGCGTTGCTCTTAAAGATGACTATCGCTATTTCTATGGAGCTCAATTTGGAATGGACGGCCGTGGTGAAGCCATAGCTCGTGAAGACAACTACTGTGAAATTGATCCAAACACGGTTGATAAATACGGAATCCCTGTGTTACGCTTTCATTATAAATGGAGCGATCAGGAGGTAAAGCAAGCCAAGCACATGAAAGACACTTTCCGCGAAATCATCCACAAGATGGGCGGTGTTGTAACATGGGGCGATGATGGACCCGAAAATGACTATGGATTGGAAGCGCCCGGAAGAATCATTCACGAAGTTGGTACAACCCGGATGGGCAATGATGCAAAAAAATCGGTGCTCAATAAGTTTAATCAGGCACACGACTGCAAAAATTTATTTGTAATGGATGGAGGAGCGTTCGTTTCGCAGGCAGACAAAAACCCTACGTGGACAATACTCGCTTTGGCGATGCGCGCTTCCGAGTATTTGATTGACGAAATGAAGAAACAGAATATATAGTCATGAGTATTGAGTAGTTAGTCATTAGACTGGCTGCTTAAGACTAATGACTACCAAACGAAAGATTATACTTATGGACAGAAGAAAATATTTAAAAACACTTGCCGTCGGAACAGTTGGCGCGATATCAGCCCCCACCCTGCTCGACTCATGCAAACCTGAAGAAAAGCCAAAAGAAGTTGCTGTTACTCCTACTATCGATCGGACGCCGGCAGAACTGGAGCGCTACAACAAACTTATGGCTGAAAAATTTTTCGATGACCATGAAATGAAAACCATTACGGTTCTTGTTGATATTATCATCCCCAAAGATGAAGTTTCGGGAAGTGCCTCAGACGCGAAAGTTCCTGATTTCATTGAGTTTATTGCCAAGGATATGCCGAAGCATCAAACTCCACTGCGCGGCGGAATCAAATGGCTTGATTTGCATTGCTCTCGCAGGTTCAACCAATCATTTGTGGGTTGCAGTGCTTCTCAACAAATTGAAATAGTGGATGAAATTGCATTCCCCGAAAAGGCAAAACCGGAAATGCTGCAGGGCGTTGCATTCTTTAACCTCATGCGCGACCTAACAGCCACTGGATTCTTCACCAGCAAAATGGGCATTGACGACTTAGGTTATGTGGGCAACAGGCCAAACCAGTGGGATGGTGTGCCCCAAGATGTTCTTGCCCAATACGGTGTTAAGTATGATCAAAAAACTTTAGATGAGTGTGTAAAATTTGACAGCTAACTATTTAATGGATTAGTATGATTTCAAGAAGAAAATTCATTGCACAAGCAGCCACAGCAGTTACGGCTTTTACTATTCTGCCTCGCTTCGTTTTGGGCAAAGGGTATACTGCACCCAGTGATAAACTGTACATCGCTAGCATTGGTGCAGGTGGAAAAGGAGAAAGTGATATCGCCAATTTTGCAAAAAGTGGAAAAGCTGAAATTGCCTATCTCTGTGATGTGGATGACAGGCGCGCAGCTACTTCGGTAAAAAATTTTCCATCTGCGAAATACTTCAAAGACTATCGCATCATGCTCGACAAAGAGCACAAGCATATTGATGCAGTTTCTGTTTCTACACCTGATCACAATCACGCGGTCCAAGCTATGGCCGCCATGCAGCTTGGAAAACATGTTTACGTGCAAAAGCCATTGACTCACGACATTTATGAAGCTCGTATGCTTACCGAAGCCGCACGAAAATATAAAGTCGTTACCCAGATGGGTAATCAGGGTGCATCCAATGACGGAGTGCGGCAATTAGCCGAGTGGTATAATGACGGACAAGTAGGCGATGTGCACACAGTTTACTGCTGGACAAACCGCCCGGTATGGCCCCAAGGAATTCCCTGGCCTTCTCAAAAAGCAGAAATCCCTAAAGAGCTCGATTGGGATCTTTGGCTGGGTACAGCACCCTCTAAAGACTATGTTGAAAAATTAGTGCCCTTCAACTGGCGCGGCTGGTGGGATTACGGAACAGGAGCCTTGGGCGATATGGCTTGCCACATTATCGAGCCTCCATTTAAAGTATTGGGACTTGGTTATCCTTCAGAAGTAGAATGCAGTCTGGGAAGTGTTTATGTTGATGCATTCAAGCGTGGCTATTTCCCAGATAGCTGTCCTCCTTCTTCACACATCATCCTTACTTTTCCTGAACGAAATGGAAAATCAAAAGTGAAAATGCATTGGATGGACGGAGGTATTCAACCTGAGCGACCTGAAGAGCTCGGACCTAATGAACAAATGGGTGACGGAGGAAACGGAGTTATTTTTATTGGCACCAAAGGAAAAATGATGTGCGGAACTTACAGTGCCTTGCCATCCTTGCTACCCACCTCACGCAACATGGAAGTTAAAGTCTCGCAAACACTAAAACGTGTTCCTAATGGTGCCGAAGGCCATTACGCACAATGGGTAGAGGCATGTTTGGCTGGCTACGGAAAAAACGAAGTAAGTTCTCCATTTGATATTGCGGGCCCGATGACAGAATCTATTCTTATGGGAAATCTGGCCATCAGAAGTTACGATATCCGGAAGCCCAGGGCGAACAATCCTAACCAATTTGATTACCCGGGAAGAAATATCAAATTATTATGGGATGGCCCAAATATGAAGATCACTAATTTTGATGAAGCCAACCAGTTTGTAAAACGTAACTACAGACAAGGCTGGCAATTGTAGTCTTTGAGGTTTAAACAAAACGAGTTCAATGATTTCACGTAGAAAATTCCTTGCACAGGCTGCCACTGCCGCAACTGCATTCACCATTCTTCCTCGTTTTGTTTTAGGTGGAAAAGGATTCACTGCCCCGAGCGACACATTATATATAGCAGGCATTGGAGTAGGCGGGAAAGGCAAGAGCGATCTTACCGGCTTTGCTAAAAACCCCAAAGCCAAAATCGCTTTTCTCTGCGATGTAGACGACCGGCAGGCAGTTGATTCTGTGAAAAATTTTCCATCGGCAAAGTATTACAAAAGCTTCCGTGAGTTATTGGATAAAGAAGAAAAGAATATTGATGCTGTTTCTGTTTCTACACCCGATCATACTCACGCCACCATTGCCATGGCTGCTATGAGCAGAAAGAAACATGTGTATGTGCAGAAGCCTTTGACACATGATATCTACGAAGCTCGTATGCTCACCGAGGCTGCCAAGAAATACCGTGTCGTTACCCAAATGGGAAATCAGTTTGCTTCGGCAGACCACGTGCGCACAGCAAAAGAATGGGTAGATGCAGGACTCATCGGTGATGTAACACGTGTGCAAACATGGACCAACAGACCTGTGTGGCCCCAAGGCATACCGAAACCCACAGGTAATTTTGAAATACCTAAAGAACTTGATTGGGATCTTTGGCTTGGCCCAACTCCTTTTATTGATTACAATCCTGCCTACGTACCGTTCAACTGGCGTGGATGGTGGCAATTTGGTACAGGCGCATTGGGTGATATGGCTTGTCACATCATGGATGCAGCTTTCAGAATTTTACCTATTGATTTCCCCACAGAAGTTGAGTGCAGCACTACTACAGCGTGGGAAGATTTCTTCAAAGTGGCCAACTATGCCGATGCATGCCCTTCATCATCCATCATTCATCTGAAGTTTCCCAGGAAAGACGGTAAGAGTGATATCAAGTTCACCTGGATGGATGGCGGTCTATTACCTGAAAGACCTGACGAACTGTTGCCCGATGAACCCCTTGGCGATTCTGCCGGAGGCTATATCTTCACAGGTACAAAAGGAAAACTGATGGGTAACTATGCAACGGCTCCAATGCTATTGCCTACAAAACGGATGAAGGAAGTTAAGTTACCCGCACAAACCATACCCAGGATACCCGGTGCAGAGAACGGTCACTATACCGAATGGGTAGATGCATGCCTTGAGGGTTACGGCAAAAAACAACTTAGCTCACCTTTTGAATATGCAGGCCCCATGACTGAAGCCTTGTTGATGGGCAACCTTGCCGTGAGAAGCTACCAGTTGCAAGTTCTTTCTGCTGATGGTAAAAATAAATCATACCCTGGAAGAAAGAAATTGCTATGGGATGCTAAAAATATGAAGATCACCAACTTTGATGAAGCCAATGCTTTTGTGAGGCGCGAGTACAGGCAAGGGTGGAGTTTGTAATTTTAAAATGCCAACAGGTGGAATGAGAGAAATTCTTCTGCTATGTTTTCATCTATGACACGAGGCAGTCATGTCTTAATTCCTGAAACGAAACCTCTGGTGGATGTTGATACGGTCGCATCTATTAGTCCCGAGTACCTGGAAGACTCGTTTGTGTATGTGCATTGTGAATTCCAAAGCCTTTCGCCTGGAATGCTCATTCGAATATGGAAGACCACATTTCTGAATGATTGCGACTCGGCTTCTAAATCACAACTTGTTCATGCAGAGAATATTTCGATGGCTCCGCAATGGACAATGGTTCCGGACGGCGGATTTTATAATTTCCTGCTCATTTTCTCGGCACTTCCCAAGTGGTGTACCCGATTTGACTTGGCCGAAGAAATTCCACAGGCGGGAGGCTTTCTGGTTAGGAATATCCAACGAAATAAATCCGATGTTTACAGGATTACCCTCCAAGAATAGGGCAGTCAGAAAATTCTTATCTTCGTCAACTCAACTTAACCCGGCATCGATTACCTAAAAACTGAAAACTATGAAAAAGAAAATTCTTATCGGCGTAAGCATTCTTGGCATTCTGATTATTGCATTTGTATTGTACGGAGCATTGGTTGTTGCCAAGAAAAGCCCTATTAAAACTACCTCGTTTAGCAATGGAGGTTTGGATCTCAAGGTCGTATACTGTCAACCGTTTAAAAAAGGACGATTGATCTTTGGAGAAGAAAAGGACAAGGCTCTTCAGCCGTATGGAAAATACTGGAGACTTGGCGCCAATGCCGCAACAGAAATAACTTTCAGCAAGAATGTGAATTTCGCCGGCAAGCCCCTAAATGCAGGCACCTATCGCATGTATGCAGTGCCCAATCCAACCTCGTGGCAAATTTCACTGAACAGTGAACTCGGTGTTTACTTTGCAGTGCGTGAGCCTGATTACAAATTGGACGTTTTAAAAGTAGATGTACCCGTTGAAACTTCCCCGAACGATGTAGAGCAACTCTCAATAGATTTCGCCAGTGACTCTACTGCAACCAAAATGAACATTGCGTGGGATAAAGCTCTGGTGAAAGTTCCAATTACTGTTCAATAACAAACCTCAAAGCCACCACTAAAACCGGTGGCTTTTTTATTCCCATGAAAAACCTACTCAAAAAGAAACGAGTCATCATCCCTGTTGTGCTGCTGTCACTCGGAGCCGCCTACTGGATCATTGGGCTTATTCAATACCGGCTCAACGTTATGGATGTGGAGGAATACGAACCTGTCTCCACTCTGGTCGTATCCAAACATGAATTGAAGCACGCCAAATTTCCTTTCATTGATGTTCACAATCACCAATGGACAATGCCCGTGCAAAATCTGGGCAAGCTGATAAAGGAAATGGATTCGCTCAATATGGGTGTAATGGTAAACCTCAGCGGATTTCGTGGGAAATATTTGGAATGGTCACTAGATAATGTGAACAAAAATTACCCCAACCGTTTTATTCTTTTTTTAAATATCAACTTTGAAAATTTGGACGATGCCAACTGGCCAAAGGAAACGCTTGACATGATGGAAGAGGCCGTGAAACAAGGTGTGCACGGTCTGAAAGTTTACAAGCAACTCGGCCTTAGTGACAAAGACAAAAACGGAAACAGGATTGCCATTGACGATCCACGTCTCGATCCCATCTGGGAAAAGTGCGGTGAGCTTGGTATTCCTGTTCTCATCCATTCTGGAGAACCGAATTCGTTTTGGAAACCGAAAGACA
>Ga0206976_1117_pt2 | contig 24068 bp, 25 predicted proteins | sample Alteio_BWOrgHeat_82_FD_152926 | JGI IMG/M metagenome (GOLD analysis project Ga0206976, IMG submission 152926) | Enriched cells from forest soil in Barre Woods Harvard Forest LTER site, Petersham, Massachusetts, United States -... | ecosystem: Environmental > Terrestrial > Soil > Temperate forest >... | reverse complement strand
AAAAAGATCCCTTATATGCTGATAGTGGGCGAAAAAGAAGCCACCGAAGGACTGGTTTCAGTTCGTAAGCATGGGCAGGGTGATTTAGGAAGCATGACGATTGAAGAATTTAAACAACAAATAATAAAAGAAATTACAGTATAACTTGGCATTAAATAAACCCAATTTTAACAGAGGACCAAGGCCTCCCTTTAAGAAAAAGGAAGCCGAACATAATATTAACGAGTTCATCAGGTCTCCGGAAGTCCGCTTAACCGGCGACAACGTAGAACAGGGTATTTATAGCTTAAAAGATGCTTTGGCTATTGCCAGGGAGCAAGAGCTGGACCTCGTTGAAATTTCCCCGAATGCAGTACCTCCTGTTTGCAAAGTAATAGACTATAACAAGTTTATCTACGAGCAGAAGAAGAAACTGAAGGAAATAAAAAGCAACGCCAAACAAACTGTAATTAAGGAGATCCGTTTCGGACCGAACACGGACGACCATGATTTTGAGTTTAAACTGAAGCATGCGATCAAGTTTTTGGAAGCCGGCGAAAAGGTAAGGGCTTACGTACACTTCAAAGGCCGTGCGATTGTTTACAAGGAGCAGGGTGAAATACTTTTGCTTCGTTTTGCACAGGCATTAGAAGAAGTTGGTAAGGTAGAGCAATTACCAAAACTGGAAGGCAAGCGGATGTTTTTGACCGTAGCCTCAAAGGGAGCTAAGAAATAGAGGTTTGATGTGCAAATTTCAAATGTGCGGATGTGCAGATGAAATTGCTTAATAAACCGCAGGCAAAATGATTTGCACATTTGCATATTCGCACATCTGCACATCTGAAAGAGAATTAATTAAGTAAATATATATAAACACGGTTATGCCAAAAATGAAAACCAATTCCAGTGCTAAAAAGCGTTTTAAGCTTACTGGAACCGGTAAAATTGCAAGAAAGAACGCATACAAAAGCCACATCTTAACCAAGATGTCGACTAAACGCAAGCGTAATCTTACTCACACCAGCTTAGTTTCTGATGCTGATATGGGTAATGTAAAACGTATGCTTTGTATCGGGAAGTAATTAACAAATTTTAAAACCAGGTATTAGAGTTTACAAGTTTCCGCGAGGAACACTCACTACCAAAAAGACAAAAAAATGCCACGTTCAGTTAACGCAGTCGCGTCGAGAAGACGCCGGAAAAGGATCATGGACCTTGCAAAAGGTTACTATGGTTCACGCAGCAAGGTTTATACCGTTGCGAAAAACACAGTTGAAAAAGGTTTACAGTACGCTTACCGCGACCGTAAAACCAAGAAAAGAGAGTTCAGGGCTTTATGGATCCAGAGGATCAACGCCGGAGCACGCCAGCACGGAATTTCTTACTCACAGTTAATAGGTAAGTTAGCCGCTAAACAAATTGGATTAAACCGTAAGGTTTTAGCTGACTTGGCGATGAACCAACCGGATGCTTTTAAAGCAGTTATTGACGCTGTAAAGTAAAGACCTCCAATCAAATATTAAAAAAGACCCGCATTTATGCGGGTCTTTTTTGTTTATATTTATTTTAGTAAATAAAACGATTATGCCACAGCTGATGCTTGGTGATAATATCACCCTGGAAACTGAAATAAATAATAATGAACTGCGATTGATCGTAGTTAAAGAAAATGAGGAGTGGGTTTGCCATAAAACCACGGTTAAAGAGATCAATACTTTTTTGACGGGTGAGGACCGGTCGTTATTTAAAGGGCGGTTGCAGTTGATCAAAGACCAGGATAATGTATTGATCAAAGTCAAGAATGAAATTATTGGAGTGATTGATAACAAAGTGTTTTATAAGTTCATCAACTGACCGTACGAGGTGCGGGTATCACTAATCTAAATATAAATTCCTTCCTGTTTTTATATCCCTTATAAACTCTTGTGTTTGTCCCTTGCATCAACTACATTTGCATCGCTTTAGGTTCCTGGTGAATAACCGGGATTAAAAGGGAATCAGGTGTATAATCCTGAACTGTCCCGCAGCTGTAAGCTCCATAACCATAGTCCATTCATAGCCACTGCCCGCTAACCAGCGGACGGGAAGGCCGGGCGAAAGGGGAGTAAGTCAGAAGACCTGCCAGAGCGCTTATATTATTCATAGCTTTCGGGGATTGAAGCTTGAATGTGAAACTCATCCATCGGTGTTTCCATTCCAAACTTTCCATTTCTGTATGCTGTGGGTTTAAACTCACAACAACATGAAAAAAAATTACGTTAACGTTGTAGCAGGCCTGGGGCTTGTACAACTGGCCTTGCTCAGTACAGCGGCCCATGCCCAGCAAACTAGCCGGGCGCTCGACACGGTAGTGGTCACAGCCACCCGTTCACCAAAAAAATTATCCGAGATTGGCAGAGTAGTTACCATTATTTCTGCCGATCAGATCAACAAGTCGCAAGGTAAATCACTGCCCGAGTTGTTAAACACTATTCCGGGTATTACTTTTTCCGGGGCCGAAAATGCGCCGGGTATAAGTTCGTCAGTATATTTGCGGGGTGCATCTACCGGTAACACATTGATCCTTATTGATGGGTTCCCGGTAAATAATTCCTCAGCTATCGATGGTAGTTACGACCTGAATGCTTTCCCACTTGATCAAATTGACCACATTGAGATCTTAAAAGGAAGCGGATCAACCTTATATGGATCGGATGCTGTTGCCGGTGTGATCAATATCATTACCAAACACCCCAAGGAACAAGGTTTAAAAGCTAATGTACAGGCAAGCGGAGGCACATACAATACTTTTAATGAAACTGCAGGTTTAAACGGGAAAATAAACAATACCGGAATTGCTATCAATCTGTCAAATACCGATTCAAGAGGATTTCCGGCTGCTACAGATACCACAGGCAAAGCTGGATTCAGGAGTGATGATTTCCATCAGCGCGCAGTAAGCGTAAACTTAAATCAGCAGGTTTCTCAGAAATTTATATTAAACGGCAATTTTCAAACAACATATAACAAAGGCAACCTGCCTTACGGAGCTTTTACAGATGATAAAAACTATACGTACGATAATACCTTTTTATTTGGCGGCTTAGGCGGTAAATTACTCTTGGATAAGGGAAGCCTGAATGTTAATGTGAGTCAAAATGATGTCCGCAATGATTACAATGACCTTGCGGGACCAGCTAATTTTAATACTGCTTCCTACCAGAAAAACACGGGTCATATCACCAATGCCGAAGCTGTTTTTAACTACGGCCTGGCTAAGTTTCTTGATATTACAAGCGGTGCCAGTTTCAAATACAGCAACACCAACCAATACAGTACGTATGACACGATCAGGAGCACCGAGGCGCATAATAGTATAGCCAGCGTTTATACTTCATTGTTTCTGAAATCGGGGATATTTCACATGGAATTGGGTGGCCGTTATAATCACGATAGTAAATACGGAAGTAATTTTACTTATACAGTTAACCCGTCTATACTTTTGGCCGATCAGTTTAAAATATTCGCGACTATCGCTTCTGCATTTAAGTCACCTACCTTGTATCAATTGTTTTCGCCTTATGGGAACATTGATTTAAAGCCTGAAACTACAACCTCTTATGAAGCTGGTTTTGATTGGGAGCTGATCAAAAACATCCTTTCATTTAACACGGTATTTTATAAGTATAATACTAAACAAGTAATTTATTTTAAAGATGAGTCATCGTTTCCTTATGGGATCTATGAAAACGGATCATCCCAAAATGACAAAGGATTTGAAAGTGAAGTTAAATTGAACCTTGCTAAATTTGCCGCATCCGCTTACGCGGCTTACGTAACAGGCAGGCTTACCGATGAAAATGGAGTAGTCACTAATGGCTTACTACGCAGGCCAAGCAATACCTATGGCGCTAATTTTAGTTACCAGGTACTAAAAACTGTTTCCATCGGCCTTAATTATAAATATACCGGCGATAGGGGTGATACCAAATTCGACCCTGTTACATTTGCATCGTCAACTGTTACTTTAAAACACTATAACCTGGTAGATGCACACCTGCAATGGCAGGCGTGCCCAAAACTGCTCGTATTTGGCGACTTTAAAAACTTATTTGACGCTAATTACACCGATTGGCTGGGCTATAATACCCGTGGATTTAACTTTATGGCCGGTTTAAAATATCAGATCAATTAAGAGTTTTATTTAAAGGGATAAATCAGTAATTTTACTGCATAAATAAGATCATGACACTACAAAAAATAAACACCCGCAACACAGTACTCATTTTAATGATAGTGGCTGCCGGAGCATTTCGCTTAGTTAGCTATAAATATCCTTATATATTAAGCAATTTTACACCCGTTGGCGCAATCGCGTTATTCGGCGGGGCGTACTTTACCGATAAATGGAAAGCTTACCTGGTGCCTTTGCTTACTCTTTTTGTAAGTGATATCCTATTAAACCGTTTATATAGCGGCACATGGGAGATTATGGACAGAAGTTCAATTATGGTTTATGTTTGTTTTGCGGTGATCGTTTTTGTGGGTAGCCTGATCAAAAAGGCAAACGTACTGAATGTGTTTTTAGCTTCACTGGTTGCAGTTGTTATACACTGGTTATTAACTGATATTCCTTTTTATGGAACACTGTATCCACATACGTTTTCAGGTTATGTGCAATCGTTGACTGCGGCCATACCGTTTGAAAAGAATATGCTTTTTGGTGACATCGTTTTCTGCGCGATATTATTCGGCGGGTTTGAATTAGCCAAAAGCAAATACACTTTTTTACGTACGAACAGGGAAGTGGCGATTTAATTGGAGAAATAAAGATTTGAAAAAGCGATCGGCCAATGGCAGGTCGCTTTTTTTGTTTTACATTGATCATAATGAAACACATCGTCATATTAACCGGCGCGGGGATAAGCGCTGAAAGCGGTTTAAAGACCTTCAGGGACAGCGATGGCCTTTGGGAGGGCTACAACATTGCCGATGTAGCCACACCCGAAGCCTGGGCCTGGAACCCGGTGCTGGTACAGGAGTTTTACAATATGCGCCGTAAGTCAGTATTGGAGGCTCAACCCAATGAAGCGCATTACGCATTATCCAAACTCGAAGAAAAATATAGGGTGACCATTATCACCCAAAATATTGATGACCTGCACGAGAGGGCGGGTTCAACAGATGTGATCCATCTGCATGGTATCATTACCCGGTCGCAAAGCAGTAAAAACGCAAACCTCACTTATCCAATTGATGGTTGGGAATTAAAAATGGGTGAGCTATGCGAGTTAGGTTCTCAACTAAGGGCCCATGTAGTTTGGTTTGGCGAGGCTGTACCGATGATCGATGAAGCAGCGCGTGTTTGTACTACTGCCGAGCTGTTTATTCTCGTAGGCTCGTCGCTGGCTGTTTACCCGGCTGCGGGATTGATCAATTATGTTGGTCGCAGCGTGCCCAAATATATCATCGACCCGAAAATCCCTTACCTGCCATCTGATAATTTCATTAAGATAGAGGAGAAAGCGACTGTGGGCGTACCCCAGTTAATTAATGAATTATTGAAGGACTGATTTTAAAACTCAATCAACCCAGTCAACTTAATCTAACTTAATCAACAAATGATAAAAGCCATATTCAACTGGAGCGGAGGTAAAGACAGCGCATTGGCCCTGTACCACTGCCTGCAAAACCCTGACCTGGATATCAAATACCTGGTAACAACCATCAATGATGCGGTTGACCGTATCTCGATGCATGGCGTACGTACCGAATTGCTGATCAAACAGGCTGAAAACATCGGCATCCCTTTATACCAGGTGCGCTTGCCCGAAATGCCCGGTATGGCCGAGTATGACGCGGTAATGCGTACTACAATGGAGCATTTCAGAGCCGAAGGAATTACCCATGCCATATTCGGTGATATCTTTCTGCAGGATCTGAAAGATTATCGCGATGCGCGTTTAGCCGAAGCAGGGATGACTGGTATTTATCCATTATGGAAAAGGGATACGAATGAATTGATCAACGAATTTCTCGACCTGGGATTTGGTACGGTGATCGCTTGCACGCAAGAACGACTGGAACGTATAGTAGGGAAGGAGATCACCGAGGAACTAATCATGTCATTACCGGAGGATGTGGATGTATGCGGGGAGAACGGCGAGTTCCACACTTTCGCTTTTAAGGGTCCGATTTTTAAACAGGAGATAGCTTATAAAACGGGAGAGAGGGTGTTCAGAGAATACAAGTCGCCAAAAGATTCGAACGATACTTGTTTCTCGTCAGCTCCCGAAAAAAGGGCCGGTTTTTGGTATTGCGATTTACTGGCCGAATAGTCCAAATTTGGCCTTTTTAGGCGAAATTCACGTGCCAAATATAATTTTGTTTAGGTGTTTATTTAATTATAAATATTTAATTATCAATAATTTAACTTTATTTATTGAATAAATAGTTTAATATTAATTCGAATTGATTTTAGGCGTTATAGTTAATTTGCACCAAATAAAATTTTGTTTAGCGATTTTAAACAATGTAAATATCTGTAATAGAGTAATTTACATGGTTTAACTTTATTAATAGTTGTACCGGTAATAGGCATCCATATAATCTTTGCGCATTTCCTTAAATCTTGCCGAAACCTTCTTTAAAAACTCTTCATCAAGCAATTCAAATACGCTGTTCACGCCATCGATCAGATCCATTTCCGACATCTTGTAGCTCTGCTCTAAGGTATCCTGCTCGATCTTCACAATATATTTTTGATTCATGTTCAGGATCGATATTTTAAAATCGGGGTGCGGCAGTTCGGCAATAATTCTCATTTTACTTTATTTTTTAAGTCCTCTCCTCTGGAGAGGGTTTGGATGAGACTTGATCATCAGGACGAAATAAAAGATTAAATATGAGATTTAAGTTATTTTATTTCAAAGCTCCCTGATTACCTTTGTTATATGGCCGAAGATCTGACAATCATACACTCAACCAATAAGCAGGAGCAATACCAATCGCTCATTCCGCAAATAGAAGCTTTACTTCAGGGTGAAACCGACCTAATTGCAAACCTTGCCAATGTGGCTGCGGCGCTTAAGGAGCAATTTAAATGGTTTTGGGTAGGCTTTTACCTGGTAAAGGACAATGAATTAGTTTTGGGCCCATTCCAGGGGCCTGTAGCCTGTACGCGTATAGCCAAGGGCAAAGGCGTTTGCGGAGCATCCTGGGAGCAGGCAAAAACATTGATCGTTCCTGATGTGGATGCATTTCCGGGTCATATTGCGTGTAGTTCGGCTTCGCGCTCAGAAATAGTTGTTCCGATCTTTAAAGATAATGAAGTAGTCGGCGTGCTTGATGTGGATAGCGAGGCATTGGATCAGTTTAATGAAACCGATACCAGGTATTTAGAGCAGATCATTAAACTATTGAAGTTTTAATGAGCAAAATATTCTTAATACCCGGCTTAGGGGCTGATCACAGGATATATCAACACATCAACCTGCAGGGACATGAAGTTGTAAATGTTGAATGGCTCGAACCCGAAACCACCGATAACCTGGCGTATTATGCTCAAAAGCTGATTGACTATTATCAAATACCAGCGCAATCCATTGTAATCGGCAATTCGCTGGGAGGAATGATAGCCATTGAAATTGCCAAAAAGATTGAACTGGATAAAGTTATCCTTATTTCAAGCATTAAAACTGCAGATGAAGCCCCCTCGTATTTCAGATTTTTCAGGATTTCAAAACTGCATCACCTTATCCCTCAAAAGAAAATCACTTCTCTCGAATTTCTAATTGAATATGCATTTGGCGGCATGTCAGAAGAAGATCAGCAGCTGTTTAAAAGCATGCTGAGAAACACATCGCCAACTTTTATGCAATGGGCGCTCGATGCTATTTTGAAATGGGACAATCACATTATCCCCAAAAACGTTTATCATATCACCGGAGACAAGGATCGTGTTTTTCCCTATCAAAGAATAAAAGGTGCCGTTATTGTTAAAGGCGGTACGCATATCATGATATTTGATAAATCAAAAGAAATCAATACATGGCTAAAAAACATCTTATAAATTGAAACTATCTCACTCATTTTATCTCGGTTCCGACGTTGTGGCGATTAGCCAAAACCTGATCGGCAAGTATTTATTCACTTACATTGATGGTTTACTTACAGGTGGCTATATTGTTGAATCAGAAGCATATAATGGTGTAGTAGATAAGGCCTCACACGCTTATGGCAATCGTAAAACTCCACGCACACAGATCATGTTTAACGAGGGTGGCATTGCCTATATTTACCTGTGTTACGGTATCCACGAAATGCTGAATGTGGTCACTTCTGTAGAAGGTCAGCCGCATGCCATTCTCATACGGGCCATTGAGCCAACTACAGGAATAGATATTATGCAGGCCCGCAGGAATATGCCGGTGGTTAAGCCAAATATAACCTCTGGTCCCGGTTCAGTTGCCAAAGCATTGGGAATAGACCGCAAACTAAATGGCATCAGCCTGCAAAGTGATACCTTATGGATAGAGGACAGGGGGCTGACTTTCAATGATGACCAGATAGCCGCCGTTCCGCGCGTAGGGGTGGCTTATGCAGGGCAGGATGCCTTATTGCCCTATCGTTTTTATGTGAAGGGGAATAAATACGTAAGCAAGCCCAATAAATAATTCTTCGTAATATTGACGAATGATTTACCAGGATACACCAGGATTTGCCGATAGCCTTGATGCACAGGATGAACTAAAAGATTTCCGCGCTGAGTTTTTGATACCCCAACATGAAGGCAGGGATGCGATCTATCTTTGTGGTAACTCTTTGGGGCTTCAACCCAAATCTGCAGAGAAATATATAACCTCGCAATTAACCAGCTGGAAAGAATTGGCGGTTGAAGGCTGGTTCCAGGGGGATGATCCCTGGCTGCAATTTCACCACCAGCTTAAACAGCCATTATCAATGCTCATTGGTGCTAAAACAGAAGAAATTACAGTAATGAATTCACTTACAGTAAATCTTCATTTATTACTCGTAAGTTTCTATCAACCAACAACTAAAAAGTTTAGGATATTAATGGAAGGCGGCGCTTTTCCATCAGATCAATACGCTATTGAAAGCCAGGTAAACTTCCACGGTTTCGATCCCAAAAATGCGGTTATTGAACTATTTCCACGTGAGGGTGAGGTTACTTTAAGGACAGAAGATATCATTTCGGCGATTGAACAAAATGCAGATGAGCTGGCCCTGGTGCTTTTCAGCGGGGTGAATTATTATACCGGTCAGCTTTTTGATATGGAAGCGATCACAAATGCAGCTCACAAAGCAGGGATATATTGTGGTTTCGACCTGGCTCACGCGGCAGGGAATGTGCCTTTGCAATTGCACGATTGGGATGTTGATTTTGCCTGCTGGTGTTCTTACAAATACATGAATTCTGGCCCGGGTGGTATCAGCGGAATATTTGTTCATGAAAAGAATTTTGGGAATAAGGAATTGAAACGTTTTGCGGGCTGGTGGGGCTACAGGCCCGATAAGCGTTTTTTAATGGCGCCAGGATTTGATCCCGCAAAAGGAGCGGAGGGCTGGCAGGTAAGCACGAGCCCCATTTTGCTGATGGCTGTGCACAAAGCAGCTTTAGATCTCTTTCAGAAGGCTGGTGGTCTGGATAAACTTCGCGCTAAAAGCCTTTTGCTGACCGGTTACCTTGAATATTTGATCAAGGAGATCAATCAAAAACAAGAGGAAGAATTATTTACCATCATAACTCCTGCAGATCCAATTGCGCGCGGATGCCAGTTATCGATTGTTTGTAAACGCAATGGCAAAGCTATATTTAATTATCTCGCACAACATGGCGTAATTGGTGATTGGCGTGAACCAGATGTGATCAGGCTGAGCCCGGTGCCCCTTTATAACTCATTTAAGGACGTATATGAGGCTGCGAAGCACTTGGCTGGCGCGATATAGTTTTTATGCTGAAGATAGCTTACGATCCAATTTATGCCCATCCATTGCCCGACGGCCACCGTTTTCCTATGCTCAAATATGAACTGATCCCTGCTCAGTTAATTCATGAAGGCATAATTACTACGGATAACCTGTTTTCGCCCGTACCATTAGAAGAGGAACTCATCCTGTGGACACACGATAAAACTTACTGGCATCAATTACGTGACCTAACATTGCCACCCAAAGAACAGCGCCGTACTGGTTTTCCCTTATCTGCGCAATTAGTAGAACGTGAGATACGTATTGCTAAGGGCACGATTGATGGTTGTCACTTTGCTTTCGATAATGGCATTGCCTTTAATGTAGCCGGTGGCACGCATCATGCCGGCACCAATTGGGGCGAAGGATTTTGTTTGTTGAATGATCAGGCAATCGCCGCTAATTATTTGTTAAATAACAAATTGGCGAGCTCTATCTTAATTATCGATTTAGATGTCCACCAGGGCAATGGCACGGCACAAATATTTGAAAATGAACCCAGGGTATTTACCTTTTCGATGCACGGGGCCAATAATTTTCCATATCTAAAGGAGCGTTCCGATCTGGACATTCCATTACCAGACGGTATAGGCGATCACGAATACCTGGATATATTGAAACGGACTTTACCGCAATTGATCGATCAGCAAAAGGCCGATTTTATATTTTACCTGGCGGGAGTGGACGTATTGGCTACAGACAAATTAGGAAAACTATCCCTGACTAAAGAAGGTTGCAAAGAACGCGACCGGTTTGTATTAGAGCAATGCATCAAACACCAGATCCCGGTACAAGTGAGCATGGGAGGAGGGTATTCGACTGATATCAAAGATATTGTGGAGGCGCATTGCAATACCTTCCGGTTGGCGCACGACCTGTATTTTTAGTCTCGCGCAATAATTACAGGGGTTTTGTACTGATGTTTACGGCTGATGAACTGGAAACGGATAAACAGCAGGAGAGAGGCTACAAGCAATCCCAATACCAGCCCATACCATACACCTTCAACCCCCATATTAAAACGGATACCTAAGAAATAACCGACCGGTAAGCCGACGATCCAATACGCGATAAAAGTGATCAGTGTAGGAATATTTACATCGCCTATACCACGTAGCACGCCGAGGCCCACAACCTGCGTTCCGTCAAATAACTGGAAGAACGCAGCGATGATAAGTAACTGTGATGCAATGATTATGACACGGCTATCAGAAGTATATATCCAGGGTAAAAAGTGATTGCCTAAAGTAAATATGATAGCAGTTATCGCCATAAAAACGATAACAATATGATAGTTTGATATAGCTGATAACCGCAGCTCCTGGTGCCTTTTAGCCCCAAAAAAATTACCCGATTTAATAGCAGCTGCTGCCGACACCCCGCTTGCAGCCATATAGGTTAATGCCGCCAGGCTGATGGCTACCTGGTGTGCCGCCTGTGCGATCGGGCTGATGGTACCGATCAATATAGCGGCACCACTAAATGCGCTTATCTCGAAAGTGTATTGCAAGGCCACCGGTGCGCCAATCTTCAATATTTTCAGGCTGCGAACCTTATCAATATTTCTGACTGCAAAATTGCGGAGATAGGTTCGGAAATATTTCGACCTGAAAACGTACAGGGTCATTACTAAAGCCATTGTACAACGGTCTATCAGGGTGCTGTATCCAACGCCCTTGATACCCATCGGGCTGATGCCAAATAACCCTTTAACAAAGACTATCCCGAGGCATACATTCAGCACATTACCCCAAATGGATATTAGCATGGCCTGTTTGGTAAACCCTAAACCTTCGGCAAATTGTTTAAAGGTGTTAAATATTAACAGCGGGATAAGCGACATCCCCATCAGGAACAAATAAGGCTTGGCCTGCCTTACCACTTCTGCTGACTGATCGAGATGGCCGATCAGCTGCATCGCCCCAAAACTTACCAGTACAAATAAAACCACACCGGTGATGGTGTTGATCAATAAACTATTTGAAAGTAATTGTCCACATTCATCATGCTCATTACGGCCGTTATGTTGGGCAATGAGGGGAGTGATACCATACGAGATCCCTAAACCAATTACCAAAGCGATAACAAAAATACTGTTAACCAGTGCAACAGCGGCCAATGATATGGTGCCCGCAAAATGCCCTACAATAATACTGTCGGCGGTTTGCACCAGCGTGTGGCCCAATTGGGATATCACAACCGGTACGGCAAGCCACAGGCTCTCCTTGTAATAAGGACGATATTTTTGATAAAGGGCTTTCATTTTTTGAGTCCTAAGTCTTGAGTTCTTAGTCTTAAGTCTATAATTTTGTTTTATTTTTTACTTCCGACTTTGAACTTACTACTTCGGACTTGCCTGATCAGGCAGCTGTATAATATTCTTCCTTTTCGGTTGTATGCACCCGTATCACCCCCGAAAGCACCATATTGACCAGGATACGTTGCGCGTTACGTCGGCTCAACTTCAATAGGTCGCAATATTCTTTGATGCTGATACGGTTCATCTTTTCGAGATATTCCAGCAAAGCTTTCTCTTTGATGGAATATTCAATCAATACACCTTCAGTATCATAAGAGCGTTTCAGCACATCGACCACAATTTTACTGGCCAGTACGCTTTTATCCTTTACCCGTACATAAACCCACCATTTTCCGTCTTCGGCTAATGAGTAATGGGGTTTGGTGGTGCTTTCTTCAATATCAACCACTAAAACCAGCTTATCATCTACATAAACCTCTTCAAAAATGGGTTCCAAAGCAGGTTTGGCATATAGCTGCGCAGCTTTAGTGATCATGTAACGCTCTTCGTCCTCTGATTTCACGCCTTTTATGGTGCCGTCATCAGCCACGCCAATAAGCAACTTGCCGCCTTTATTATTGGCGAATGACACCATGGTTTTGGCTATCTTCTCACAGCTGGTAATTGTTTTTTTAAAATCAACCGTTACACCTTCTCCGTCAAAAATTAGTTTTTTGATATTCGCTGCTCTCATCCCAATAGTTATTTATAAGGTGTAAAAATCTCCATCCATCTTTCGGGCCGACTGATCTCTTTAAAACCGAATTGCTCGTACAGTCCGTGCGCATCAGAAGTAGCCAGCGACCATCTTCTTAAACCCTGAAGTTCGGGATGTTGTTTTATCGTTTGTATCAGCCATTTTGAAAGGCCAAGGCGCCGGTGCTCCGGCAATACAAACACATCACAAATATAAGCAAAAGTAGCCTTATCTGTAACCACACGGGCAAACCCGGCTTGTTTGTTCTGCTTATAAATGCCAAAACACATAGAGTTTTCTATGGCATTTCGTAGTCTTTCGGCTGGTATACCCTGAGCCCAATACGATTCATTGGCGAGGTAATGATGAACAACATCAAAGTCGATCAGGGTTTTATCTGTCGATATAATATATCCTTTTTCAAGGAAATGATTGTCATTCATTACGGTTTTCATATCAGATGGCTACGGTATTATTTGTTTCGGTATAAATAAGGTTGCGAATATATACATGGCAATTGACTGTCACGCATAGTTCCCCCTCTTTGCTATACATTTCAATAGGGTAGGCTTTTACGTGCTTGCCGCCTGTATTCAGTACATGTTCAACCTCCTGAATATCGTCTTCAGTAATATTAATATTGAAAAAAAGGTCTGTTCTGCCGGGCTTAATGTAATTTATTTCTGCCGATTTCAGCCATACCCTTACTTTATAGCCTTTATGGGTAAGTATTTGGTGAAAAAGAAGGGGGTAGAAGGGGTCGGCTGATGCGAAAATAGTACCCCCGAAAATCGAGTTGTTATAATTATTGTTGAGCAGGCTCTTATTTACCTTCACTTTTACGCCCCGGAAACCTTTCTCAAACCGGATCACCCAAATACGCTGAAAGAGTAGGGGGGGATAAAAACGCAGCGCCCATTTCAAAACATTTTCAGATACCAGCATGATGGTTAAATATCTGAAATTTATGGATAATCGTTATAGAAAAGAGTAAGAATATTTTACCAAACCAATTTATAACCAACGCCCCGGATATTGATGATCTGAACGTTGGGATCGGCTTTTAGGTGATTACGCAATTTGGTAATAAATACATCAAGGCTGCGCGCGTTGAAAAAACTATCATCACCCCAAATCTTTTTAAGCAGGATATCCCGTTGTAAAACCTGCTGCTGGTTAAGGCACAATAGTTTAAGAATATCGCTTTCGCGCGAGGTAATTGGCCAGGCATTTATACCATGTTGGATCGTGTTTTTAGTGCCGCTGAACACCAAATCGCCGATCTGGAATGTTTCATTATCAGGTTTGATTTTGGTGGAATAATAGGTCAATATCCGGTTACTGCTCAATAATACCTTTATCCTTACGATCAGCTCTTCAACACTGAATGGCTTTTTTAAATAGTCATTTGCACCAATTTCAAACCCAGCCACAACATCTTTCGGCTGTGAGCGGGCGGTAAGGAAAATAATGGGGGTCTGCATATCATTTTCCCGCACTTTCCTGGCTACTTCAAAACCGTCCATTTTTGGCATCATCACATCCAGTGCCAGGATATCCGGTTTTTGTTTTAAATATTGCTGATAAGCATGCTCGCCATCCGCGCATAAGATCACGTTAAAGTCGCGTTGTTCAAGGCTTTCGCGTACGATATGAGCCAACGCCAGTTCGTCTTCAGCCAATAAAACGGTTATTTTATCCATTGTTTAAAGGTAGGCAAACAATAAACTCGCTGCCGGTGTTAATTTCGCTTTTTGCAGTAACATTACCACCATGCGCTTCAACTATATATTTTACATAGCTTAAGCCAAGCCCGGTGCCTTTTACATTATGAAGATTGCCCGTCGGCACCCGGTAAAATTTATCAAATATCTGCCCTAAATGCACAGCAGCAATACCCGGACCGCTATCCTTAACGGAAAAACAAACCTGGCTGCCTGATCGGTAACAGGTAATAACCACATTTACCGGCTCTTTGGCATATTTAACGGCGTTATCAACCAAATTCACCAACACATTCCTGAAATGGAGTTTATCGGCATTAACAGTCTTGATATTGTCTTTATTGGTGAAAGTAAAACTTACTTTTTTGTCGGATTTTACTTTTTCAGAAGCGATCACCTCATTAACGATATCATCAACATTTATGGCTTCCATTACCAGGTCAATTTCCTTGTTTTCATAAGCAGCCACATTCAATACTTTGGTTACCAGGTCGTTTAAACGGCTAAGTTCATTTTTTGATGTTTGCAAATAGCGTTGAGTTTTTTCAAGATCATTTAAGGCGTTGAACTTTTGTAAACCTTCAATCGCAACACTAATTACGGCAATGGGTGTCTTTAATTCATGCGTCATATTATTGATAAAATCATCCTTTAATTCTGACAGTTTCCGTTGCTCGCGGAATGTTTTTACGATATAGAAGAAACAATAAATGGTCAGTATCACCAGTAAAACCGAAAGCACCAGCGTGATAGCCATAGTTTTAAGTACAGCACGCTGCGGGCTTCTGAATATAGCCCTGGCAAAAAACTCCGGACCTATAATATGGAACATCTTAAAGCCATGGTATTTATAACTGTATTCGCCGGTTTCGCTGTAATGGGCGTTTAATTTATTGGGTTGGGTGGTTTTAGTAGAGAAGCTAAGCGAGAAGGGAGCGTTGATATGATTATTTCCCAATTCAATTCTCAAATAATTACTCAGTTTAAGGCTGTCTGCCTGACGGAAATTTTTCGGGAAACCATATATAGAATTATCCATACCACGATTTAACTTTAACATCGTATCCTCTGGCACAATAATATGAGTGTCATTATAGGCTTTAAAGGCCGCAAATTGCTTTGGATATGCCTGTATATCGTACATGCCGAGTACGATAGTGAAATCATTCATCACGCTTGGAGCATAAAACGACATTTCCGTTAATACCTCCGGTAAAGTGGCTTTATGATTGATCTTTTTCCGGTAAAAATTGAGTTCGGGAATAGTTACAGCCAGCGGTTGCCCCAAGCTGGTAAAACGGTTCGACATCATAATGTGCAGCATTACATTGATGGTGTCTTTTTCATGCAGCGTATCAACTTTGATTTTAACGGCTGTGTCAGAAAGACGTCTAACCAAAACGACCCGTATCGAATCAAAATAGTCTTTCTTACAATCGTCCATGGCTTTTTGCATGGCCATGTCAACATCAGCATCAAATTTGTTCTTATTGACATGATAGGCATTAATGCTCCAATAAACCTGGAACGCAATGATGCCAAACAGCGATAAGGCAATTAGTAAAAAAACAATTTTTAGTTTCTTTTTCATGGTTCTCTGAATTTAGAAACTAAAGTAATCGGGCAATATTAATTAGCGATCATCTATTAACATACGTTAACATAAAATAAGGAAGATTAATCAGATAGATCATATTTAAGCCGCCATTGCAACCAATATCAATCCAATGAGCATTTATCTCATAATTAATATTATGTTAAGTATAGTTGGAAATTAAAAGCCCGCATATGTTGCGGGCTTTCAGTTAGTCTTCTACTCTATTAATGCAATGCATCAATTTGCTTTTGAACTGCATTAGCATTTGCGGTATCTTTTTTACCAAGATAGTACGATTTCAAATTTGTTAAAGCGTCTAAAGATTTTGGATTCAGCTCAACTGCTTTTAATAAATAAGGTTTAGCAACATCAAACTCAGTGTTCACTTTGGCCATTGCGGCGTTATATTCTTTAACCTGGTTTACGGGCAATTGCTGTGCATCATTATAGGCATCAATTGCAGGTGCAATAGTCACATAGCCTAAATTTAAATTAGCTTCAAAATAATTAGGGTCTATTGCCAGCGCTTTTTTATACTGTTCGGCAGCTTTGGCAAAATTATCGGCTTTAGTCTGTTGCAACTTGGCAATTTGAGGGTCGGCAACTGGTTTAACCCCAGGTTTGGCAGGTGCAGCTTTAGTGGCATTTTTTTGTAATTTCTTTAAGGTCTTGCTGGCACCTTCTGCTATTTGTGAATAAGTTAAGCCTTCGTAATAATATAATGTTTTATTATTAGGTTCACTTTTGATCGCGTTATCAATTTTATTGATCAAATCATTTTGCTGACCCGATTGCAGGCTGATCACTATTTCCGTTTTCCGAAGATCAGCATTATTTGGATATTTTACCAAGGCCTCGTCAACTGATTTTATTGCACCGGCAGTATCTTTGTTTGCCATATATAAAGTTGGCAAGTCGTTATATATATCCAGTTTTTTGGAATAATTTGTAGTGAGCAGTTTATTGTAGTTTGCTATTGATGCAGCATAGTTTTTTGCATTTGTAGCGGCTATAGCAGTATTTATGATCGCTGTGGTATCATCAGGTATGATCTGCCTGGCAGCATCAAATGATTTGTAAGCTTCATCATACTTTTTATCCTGGAACTGCTTTACTCCCATATTCAGGTGATATTGAGCCAATTCAACTGAAGCATGCGCTATCAGGTTTTTGTTTTCGCCTTTTGTATCTGTCTCTTTTGCTTTTTGCAAAGCATCGTTTGCCGTGGTGAAATCCGCTGTTGCTGTGGTAGCTACTGTATCGCTTACAGCCAGGGATGTATAAATAGCGGCCTTTAATGCATAAGTTTGAGGTAATGCAGCAGTTTTTGGATTTGCTGAAGCTTTATCGATGGATTCCTTAGCATTTTTAAGCTTGGTAGCTGCTAAAACCGCGGTAGCTTTGGCTGCACCAAGTGTTGTATAAGTGCTATATTCGCTTTGGGCATTATCAACTTCCTTTTTTTGTGCAAAAGCAGTTACCGTAATTAAACCCAAAAGGGTCGCCATCAAAAGTTTGATTTTCATGTTTTATTGATTAGTTAATAATTTTAGTTTGTTGTCTATCTTCTCAATTTGGTCTTTGTCTCCTATTTTTGTGTAAGCTAACTGCAACAGCTGCAGGCATTTAACATCATTAGGGGATATTTCATTTGCTTTTTCAAGCCATTGCGCTGCTTTTACAGCCTCTTTCCCGCTATCCTCGCCGTGTTTTAAAATACTTTTTTTAAAGTAAAGAACCCCCAAATCATAAATCGGTTCATATACAGCGCTATTTAGCTCAACGGCACGTAAATATAGTGATTCGGCTTTATCAAATTCATTCAAATGATCATAACAGTTGGCTGCGATAAAAGCAACATCAAAATTAACGGTATTTTCATCCAATAACTGACCCAGTAAAGGCTCCAGGGCTTTGTAATCCCTTTCATTGTTATAGATATTTGCTTCATCAATCAATAAATACTTATCGCCAGGCAAATGTTTTCTTCCCTTTTGCAGGATTTTTAGCGCTTTTGAAGTATCCCCTATCGCTTTATAGGTGTTTGAAGCAGCCTCATAATACTCGCCTTTTGTAGAATCTGTTTTCAAAAGATCGGTATAATATTTGGCTGCATCCGTCAGGTTTCCCATCCTGTTATTTGCATAAGCGATGTAAGCGTTTATTTGTTTGAAATCAGGGGCATATTTCTGGGCATTTTTAAAAACCCTTATGGCATTATTGTAGTCTGAAATGCGCATATAACCAAAGCCCTGCCTTAAATATACATTAGCCAGGCATCGTTTGGAATAATCCATTTCGGCCTGGTATTTATATATTTTTTTATTGGCCGAAAGCTTCTCAACCTGTTTGCGGGTCGTCTCAAAAAAGTTAGCCGGTTGTTTGAGTTTGTTTAACGAATCTATATAGGCGATGCTCGAATAAACAACCACCTTATATACATTTTTTTGTATATCAGCAGAATCGGCACGGGTTTGTATCAAGCTATCAACAGATTTCTTGGCGCTGCTTAAATATTTAAGGTCCTTTTTCTGTTTATAAAAAGCCAGGTTATTGACCACGCTCTTTAATTCTTCTGTTTGTCCAAAAGTATAAGATGCGGCAAATAATAATATAAGAAGCGGTAATATTACTTTACGGCCAGCCATATTGTTTTATTCTGTTTCTTCACCGGTTGAAGGTTGTGTTCCCTGATCTTCAGTGCCTTCATTATTATCCTGCACTTCCTCATCCTCAGAATCATCGTGTTCAATTTTTGCTACTGATGCGATCTCATCATCACCTTTCAGGGTTATTAACCTTACACCCTGTGTGGCTCTGCCCATAGTTCTCAATTCACTTATCGCTATCCGTATGATGATACCCGATTTATTAATGATCATCAGGTCTTCATTATCAGTAACACCTTTTATGGCAACAAGTTTTCCTGTTTTATCAGTAATATTCAATGTTTTAACACCTTTGCCACCACGGTTGGTTACACGGTAGTCGTCAATGTCTGTACGCTTACCATAACCCTTTTCAGAAACTACCAGTACAGTTGTTTCCGGATTGTCAATACTGATCATACCAACAACTTCATCGTTCTCATCCTCCAATGTGATACCGCGTACACCTGTCGCAGTACGACCCATCGGCCTTACTTTGGCCTCATTAAAGCGTATCGCACGACCTGATTTCAAGGCCATTACAATTTCACTGGTGCCACTGGTTAAGTTAGCTTCCAACAGCATATCGCCTTCATTGATGTTGATGGCGTTGATACCATTTGCTCTTGGGCGTGAATAAGCTTCAAGTGAGGTCTTTTTAATGGTACCTTTTTTGGTACACATAATGATAAAGTTGTTTTCCAGGTACTCTTTATCTTTCAGGTTGATCAGCTTGATATAAGCCTTGATGTTTTCCTCTTTAGGGATATTGATGATATTCTGGATAGCACGGCCTTTTGAAGTACGTGAACCTTCAGGGATCTCAAATACCCTCAGCCAGAAACAACGCCCGGCTTCGGTAAAGAACAGCATATAATTGTGGTTTGAGGCGATCAACAAATGCTCGATAAAATCAGCATCGCGGCTATTGCTGCCGATAGATCCCTTACCACCCCTGCCCTGCCTGCGGTACTCAGTTAAAGGCGTGCGTTTGATATAACCTTCACGAGAAATAGTGATTACAACGTCCTCATCCTCAATAAAATCCTCGGTATTCATTTCAGCTGATGAGTGTACCATTTCGGTTTTGCGCTCATCGCCGTATTTTTCTTTTATTTCAAGCAGTTCGTCCCTGATGATCTGCATACGCAAACCTTCATCAGCCAAAATAGACTTGTAATATTCTATTTGCTTCATCAGTTCGGCAAATTCAGCTTTGATTTTATCACGCTCAAGTCCTGTTAAACGCCTTAAGGTCATATCCAGGATAGCACGGGCCTGTATTTCGCTCAGCGCGAATTGGGTCATTAACCCGTCGCGGGCAGCTTCCGGCGTATCTGAAGCGCGTATCAGCTTGATCACTTCGTCCAAATGGTCGAGCGCGATAAGCAAGCCTTCTAATATGTGGGCACGTTTTTCAGCTTCGGCCAGTTCAAACCTGGTACGGCGTACAATAACTTCAAGTCTGTGCTCAACAAAGTGATGGATCAGGTCCTTCAGGTTCAGCATCATCGGCCTGCCATGTACCAGGGCGATATTATTTACACTGAAGGATGTTTGCAGCGAAGTGTATTTGTATAGGTTATTAAGTACGATGGCCGCGTTTGAGTCACGTTTTATTTCATAAACAATACGTATACCTTCCCTGTTGGATTCATCGCGGATAGCGGTAATGCCCTCCAGTTTTTTATCATTAACCAGCTCGGCAGTACGCTCGATCATGGTTGATTTATTTACCTGGTATGGTATTTCGCTTACGATGATACGTTCGCGATCGTTATTATAAACTTCTATTTCGGCGCGGGCCCTTAGTACGATACGCCCACGGCCGGTTTCAAAAGCATCTTTTGCGCCTTCATAACCATAGATGATACCCCCGGTCGGGAAGTCAGGGCCTTTGATGTATTTCATCAATTCGGTCACCTCTATCTGGCGGTTATCCATCAACGCTAAAGTAGCGTCAACCACTTCCGACAAATTATGCGGCGCCATATTGGTAGCCATACCTACCGCGATACCAGATGCGCCATTCACCAATAAGTTGGGGAATTTTGCAGGTAAAACTGTTGGCTCCTGTAAGGAGTCGTCAAAGTTCAATTGGAAATCAATGGTATCCTTGTTGATATCAGCCAGCATTTCTTCGGCTATCTTTTGCAGCCTTGCCTCTGTATACCGCATTGCCGCAGGGTTATCACCATCGATAGAGCCATAGTTCCCCTGGCCTTCAACCAACGGGTAGCGTAAGCTCCACTCCTGCGCCATACGCACCATGGTGTCATACACCGACGAGTCGCCGTGCGGGTGGTACTTACCCATCACCTCACCGACTATACGTGCTGATTTCTTGTAGGGTTTATTGTTGTTCAAACCCAGGTCGAGCATGCCGAAAAGAACACGCCTGTGTACCGGTTTTAAACCATCGCGGACATCTGGTAATGCCCTTGAAACGATAACCGACATTGAATAATCAATGTAGGCCGATCGCATTTCTTCATCAATATTTATTGGAATTATTCTGTCTTCTGATTGTGAATTGTCGTTTCCTGTTCCGTCAGCCATTTTTCTTTATTTGTAGAATCTTCTCTTATAATTGTCCGTTAAAATTTGAGTTTTTTAACGACCTGCGAAGTTAAGAAAATACTTCGTTTTACAGCAGGATTTTATGAACATTCTGCACATTTATTCACAAAAAAGCTGGAAATATTGAGTTGACGATGCAGCGGTTTTTTGAAGCTTATTTTGCGCGCTTCCAGTATTCTTCAACCCGCATTCCGCTTGGCAAGGTTGCTTTTAATGTAAGTGTATCATTACGAATGGAATACAGGTAAGGCACTGGTATGCCTATCAGTTTTGATGGCTGACTGCTATAGGTTTCGGTCTCAATGCAGGTATCTCCTTTTAAGGTATAATCACCGGTTTCATATTTCAGAGGTTTACTTCCTTTTTCTACTGCAAAAGCTTCAAAGTGCTGGTCGTTATATTTTCTTTGCAGCGTATACTCAGTTGGAGCACCTTCCTTTTTGCCGTTATAGATACCGCCCTGGAACTTCCAGGTGCCTTTCAGAGTTTCCTGGTTATTAAATGATGAGATGAGTAGAATAACTAAGCATACAAATATATTATGGACCGATTTTTTCATCATACCCAATTGATCCCTTTTTTTAATAAAGATAATGTTTTCTCTTCTTCGCTGCCAGGTATAGGGTGATAGTTATACACCCATTTTGCGGTTGGTGGCAGGCTCATCAGGATGGACTCGATACGTCCATTGGTTTCCAGCCCGAAACGCGTACCTACATCGTAAACAAGGTTAAATTCGGTGTACCTGCTTCGGCGCTGATATTGCCAGTTTTGCTGATCTTCTGTAAAGTCTTTATCCCGGTTGCGCTTAACCAGCTCTGTGTATATCGGAACAAATGAGCGCCCTACCGCTTTTGAAAATTCCAACACCTGTTCCCAATTTAATTCTTCATTGGCGGTTAAACGATCATAAAATATGCCGCCTATACCACGTGTTTCATCCCTGTGTTTGATAAAGAAATAATCATCGGCCCATAGCTTGAAACGATGATAAAAATCATGATAAAACTGGTCGCACACCGATTTCAGATAGCCATGAAAAAAACGGGCATCATCCTCAATTACATAATGCGGTGTAAGATCTATCCCGCCGCCAAACCATCTAACCGGCTGATCTGACGAAAATGAAGATGGCATCTCGAAATACCGGATATTCATGTGAATGATCGGCACCATCGGATGGTTGGGGTGAATAACAATAGATACCCCCGTAGCAAAAAAATCATCCTGCTCCACATTCAGGGCCTTTTTCATGGTATGCGGCAAAGTACCATGGACTGCAGAAAAGTTAACCCCGCCCTTTTCAAAAATATTGCCGTTTTGTATGATCCTGGTGCGACCGCCGCCACCGCCTTCGCGTTCCCACAATTCTTCTTCAAAACGGGCCTTGCCGTCGGTTAGTTCAAGTGCGGCACATATTTCGTCCTGTATTTGCTGGTAATCCGCGGCTATCTGTTCCTTACTGATCATTGGGGCAAAGTTAGTTGATTGAGTTGATTTAGTTAGATTAAGTTGAATAAGTTAGGCTGTGCTGACCATTTGATAACGTAATCAACCACTTAACCCAATCAACTTAATCAACTCTACTCCACATAATCCAGGTCTTTGTGAAACGATTCTTTCAGCTGGCTTACAGAAAATAAAGCGATAATGCTTAAAATACCCATCATGATGTAAGCGCTGGTGATCATACCATGCTTTGCAGAAAGAGCCGCAAATGCGGCGTTAATAGGTATCAATGACGCCCTGATAAAGTTGGGAACAGTAGTAGTTACCGTAGCCCGAATATTGGTTCCGAATTGCTCGGCTGGTATGGTTACAAATATCGGCCAGTAACCCACACCAAAACCCATGAAAAGGCATAGCCATGTGAATTGTGAAGGTGTGATACCTGTAGTACGTAAATAACATACAGCGCTTATCGCCGAAATGATTACAAAAACAACTACGGTAAGGCGCCTTGAACGGGTAACTTGAGATAATAAACCTGCAAATAGTCCTCCTATGGCTATGCCTATATAACTGTAAAATACACCGTCGCCTGCATTTAAGGGAACTTTTGCGCCAAGGGCCTTACCAAATTCGGGCGAAAGTGTGATCAAAATACCGATCACAAACCAATTGGCCGAACCAACCAAAATGCAGTACAAGTATTTTATAAAGCGTTTAAAACTGGTAAATAGCATCAGGAAGTTACCTCTTGATATTTCACTTTTTTCAACGTCTTTGTACAAGCCCGATTCAAATGTCCCTAAGCGTAACAGTAACAGAAAAATGCCTAGTATTCCGCCAACATAGTAAGCCCAATGCCAATCCAGGTGTTTGGCCACCAGATTTGCGGCAGCCGCTCCCAATAAGCCAATAACTGATATGATCATTGTGCCATAACCTCTTTGAGTTGTTTTCATGGTTTCGGTAACCAGCGTTATACCCGCGCCCAGTTCACCCGCTAAACCTACACCTGCAATAAAGCGAACGATGATATATTCTTCAACAGTGGTTACCCTGCCGTTAAGAAAATTGGCTACGGAATACAGTAAAATTGAGCCAAAAAGTACCCTGATACGGCCTAATT
>Ga0206976_1122_pt2 | contig 24216 bp, 29 predicted proteins | sample Alteio_BWOrgHeat_82_FD_152926 | JGI IMG/M metagenome (GOLD analysis project Ga0206976, IMG submission 152926) | Enriched cells from forest soil in Barre Woods Harvard Forest LTER site, Petersham, Massachusetts, United States -... | ecosystem: Environmental > Terrestrial > Soil > Temperate forest >... | reverse complement strand
GACAAGATCGCGGCGTAATGCGGCGATTTCGCGGGCGAGGTCGAGGCAGCGATTGCGATCGGACTCGTCCAGGGGCGTCGGCTGCGTGGAGCGAAAATAACGCAGGCTGGCGGCGAGATCGACCAGGCGGCCGAGCAACGCGATGCCGGCATTCATCTGTGCGATGAAATGAGAACTGTATCCGGAACGTGCGAGGAGTCTGCGCACACGGGAGTTTCCGGCGTTTGTGTAGAGGGAGATTTCTTTCTCCACCGCGCCGTCAAGTGGAAGATTCTCGGCAACATGAGTCAGCACGTCTTCGACCGCCTTGAGGCGGCTTACGAGTCCCTCGGTGAGATCCGTGGCTGGATGAAAACGCCGGAAAACATATTCGACGGCGATTGTGACGACTGTGCCCATGCATGTTGAAAACCCCGCCCAGAGGCTACCGGTGACGCGGTCGTTGACGCTGATCGCGGCATTATCCCAGAGTGGAATCACACCTGCGATCAGGAAGCCGAATCCCACGGCCGTGCCGTAATCCGGCATGATCCGAATAAGATAAAAAGCGATGAAGAGACTGCCGACGATCCACAGGTAATGCGTGAGCGGATCGTCGACCAGCCCCCTGATGCCGGCGAGGGCGTAAGCGGTGGCGATAGAAAACACGATGATTGTACGAACGCCGGAAAGCAGCGTCGCGGTAGGGTTTTCACGACTCAGAAAGAGCGTGAAAATGGCGCCGAGGAATCCAAAAGGGATGCGGAAGGTCATCACCAGGAGCATGACGATAGTCGCCGCAATAGTAATGCGGCCGACCACCCACGCTCGCCCGGGATAAGGGGAAAGCTCCGTCTTCAAGAAGGCGCAGAACCAATCACCGAAATGATCGATTGCGTTCTGCGATCCGGCTGTCGGCACTGGTTCGCTGCGCACCGCCATATTTACATGGCCTTTCCTGTGTGCCGAGGCTGCTGGGCGCGCGCCTTCCCCGAAAGGCGGTGGCGAGTGATCAGTTGAAGGCTATGGCCAGGAGGTCTCACAACAGCCGCAGGATAGCATGCGTCGACCTTCCAGCTTCAAATCAAGCGTGCAACGAGCAGGGCTGGCGGAGCGGGAGTCATCACAGCTGCAGGCGTATGCGCCTGCGGGTCAGGAGTCCTGAAAAGGCGAGGATGAGCAAGGTGAAGATGACGGAGCGGACAACCCCGGGCATACCCGTGCGGAAGTGACGGTCGAAGGAGTGGAAGCCGACCAGAGTGATCAAGAAGTAATAGAGGTCAGGCAGCAGGTAGGTGAGCAGAGTGTTTTCGCCGGCAGGCTTGACGATCGCAGCCCAGCGCGTCCAACCCTTCATGTCGCAGATCCAATAGAGCAGCAGGAATGAGAGCACAGCCGTTCCGGAACTGACGAGAAGCCAGGTAGGTGTCGCCCGGATTTTCGAAATGCCGAGAGGGGTCAGCAGCCAGGCGGCGGCGAACATCGCTGATGCGAAAGCGAGCGCGTACAGGATTCGACCGCGCAGTCTCTGCTTGTGCTCGGGTCCGAGGAGAAGGAGAATGGCGGAAGTCGCGATCCCCGCCATGGTGATAGCCGGATGAGCTCCGTTGCTGAAGGGCCATATAAAGAGCGGCAGGTGCGAGGGCCAGTGAATCAGACGCGCGACTACCAGGGCGCAAAAGGCGGTCAACGCAGCGAACCAGGCGAGCGGAGCCCATTGCCAGCGTCGAGTGGGAACATAAAGCAGCGCGACCGAGAAGTAGGTGTAGCCGATCAGGCCGAGGATCTCCGGGTAGGAACCATCGATCCACCCTACGCTGCCATCACTGGTGGTTCGACGGAAGATTGCGAAGACGGCGATCAGCAGTAGAAGACCTGCGACGCGGAGCGCGAGATATATCCGCCGATGGCGCGTATCGCGGCTTGGAACAAGCCAGAAGAGGATGCCTCCGGTGAGCCCGAGAAGCGCCCAGGCTGCGGGGGACATGTGCGTCCGCGCCGGGTCGACCTTCTCGGCATTGGCGAGGATGAGCCCCAGAACGATGAGGCCGCAGGAACGCATGGCTATGTGCAGCCAGAGTGCGGCGAGTGATGGGTTCTGTTTGAGCCGGCGTTCGATGGCGAGTGGCATGGACATGCCGACGATGAAAAGGAAAAACGGGAAGACCATATCGACGTAGGTCATCAGGTCCTGCTGTGCGTGGGCATGGTAAGTCCACCAGGGAAGGCCGTGCACGTCGGCGAGATCGTTGACGAAGATCATGACCAGCATCGTCAGACCGCGGAAGATGTCGATGGAGACGACACGTTGCACTGAGGCCGCGGCTGTCGAAGGAGCAGCGAGGGTGTCCGCGGAACTGGATGCGGTGCTCATCGCTTGCTTTCGCCCGCCGGTCGCAGCGTGGCATTGATTGTATTCAGCAGAGTGCCGGATGGATCGCCCGCATAGTCCCAGAACATCACGCCCGCAAGGTGATGGTCGAGCACGTACTTGCACTTCAGGGCCAGCGATTGCGGGTCCTCGTAGGAAACGAAAGTTTGCTTGTCGGCGTTGTAAAGATAGGGCACCGAAGAAGCGCCGTCCCAGTAGCGTGTATAGCCCTGCCCGAGCATAGTGGAGACGATGTTGCCGTAGTTGGCGTAAATGTTGGGTGCAGGCTGGCCCGGCTGGAAGAGTCCGTGATTCGTCGCCGCGACCTTGGCCCAAACGTGTCCATAGAAGGGAACCCCGAGGACAAGTCTGGCGGCGGGCACGCCCGCCTTCTCGTACTCGGTGACCGAGCGGTCCGCTGAAATCGCCTTCGGGTCAGCAGGATCGGTGAACAGAGGCGCGTGATTGCCGGTTCCCCGGTTGTCTCCGGGTTCGTAGTAGTCGTAGGCCATCAAATTGACGGTGTCGACATACTTCTGGACCTCGCCCATCTCGGTGTTGTCAAGGAAGTCAGTTGTTGCACCCACGGCGACCGTTAGATACAGGTGCCGGTGGGTCTTCTTCTCGAGCGAGTTGAAGCGGGCGCGCAGTTCCTTCACGAGCGAGGTGTAATTCTGCTTGTCTTCGGGGCGAAAGGTGTTGCCAGCGCCCACCTGGCCGGGAAACTCCCAATCAATGTCGAGACCGTCGAGGTCGTAGCGCGACAGGAACGCGGCTACGCTGTCGATGAAGGTCGCGCGAGAAGCTGGCGTCAGGGCCATGTCCGAGAAGCGGCCCGACCACAGCCAGCCCCCGACGGAGATCAGGACCGTAAGGTTAGGGTTGTCGTGCCGGAGTGCGGTGAGCACGGTGAGGTTTCCGGCTGTTGCCGGAGCGCCTTCGACGATGCGGCCCTGCTCGATATTCGCGAAGGCGTAGTTGATGCGCGTGAGCTTGCTTCCGTCCACCTGGCCGGGTGCGAGCGGGGTTTCCCGGGTGAAGACATACGCGCAGATAGCCGGCTTGCTCGCGGCGCAAAAGGCGTTAGGGGTGAAGGGCGACAACGCCACGAGAGCAAGTATCAGAGCACGTGTTTTCAATAACCCTCCGGCGCCCATTTGCATCAGATCGCGACCGAGATCAGGCTATATGCGATGATTCATATTCGCAAATCATTCGACAACGAGGTCGTCTGGAATCCTACCCATGCTCATCAGACTGGTTACCTTCTCGTCCATCGTGCTGGCGGCGTCAGCGTGTGTTGCTCAGGTGCGGGTTCTTGTGGATCACGTCGGTTACGAGGCGAGCGCACACAAGCGCGCTCTCATTGTGGTGGAGGGTGACGACTCGCCGGTGCCTAAGACCTTTTCGCTTCTCGACGCGCCCACGGGAAAGTCTCTTTTGACCGGACCGGTGGAGGCGGCTGGCGCGGTCGACCGCTGGGGAGATCGTCAATTCTGGCTCGTCGACTTCTCGACATGGAAGCAGCGCGGCCATTACGTGCTTGCCGTCCAGACGAACAAGGGCCACGTCGAATCCTGCGAATTCGAGGTCAACAACGATCTGCTGGAGAGAGACACGCTTTCGAACGTGATCTTTTATTTCAAGAGCCAGCGATCGAGCGGCGACATCGATCGAATGGATCGCCACCTGGCGCTTCCCGGCGGCAGTGGCTTCGTCGATGTGCACGGCGGGTGGTACGACGCGACGGGTGACTATGGGATTCACTTGTCACATCAGAACCCGACATCGTATTTCAATCCGCAGCAGGTGCCGCTGGTGGTTTGGACGCTGCTGAAGAGCTATCGAGTGCTCGAAGCGCGGGCGGATGACAACTTCAGCGAGTACAAACGTCGCATCCTGGATGAAGGGCTTTTCGGCGCGGATTTTCTCGTTCGCATGAAGCGGCCGGGCGGCTCGTTCTTCGAGTCGATCACCGCGCCGGGCAAGGCGAAGCTTGCGAAAGATCGCGTGATTGGCAATCCGAATTGGAAAACGCAGATCAAGAAGAGCGCGTCGGATTCGACGGAGAGGATTGGAGTAGCTGAAGGTCCGCACGCTTATGAAGCGAGTTACCGGGCGGGCGGGGGCGTCGCGATTGCGGCTCTCGCTCTGGCGAGCACCATGCCGGAGGAAGGCGAGTTCCCGCTTGCGACATATCGCAAGACTGCCGAGGACGCATTCGCTTTTCTTGAGACTCATAACCGTGAGCTGCTGAACGATGGCAAAGAAAATATTCTCGACGACTACTGCGCGTTGTTGGCGGCGACGGAGCTCTATCGCGCGACGCAAAACGCCGCGTACCGCGAGGCGGCGGATCGGCGTGCGGATCATTTGATGGCGCGTCTGACTACTGCGGACAATTATCGAGACTTCTGGCATGCGGACGACGGAACCCGGCCCTACTTCCATCCTTCGGACGCGGGTCTTCCCGTCATAAGTCTGATCGAATATGCAGGCATCGCCACGCCGGCGCAGCAGGCCAGGGTGCGGGATGTGGTAGCGCGGTCACTCCGCTTCGAACTGAATACGACCGCTGAGGTAAATAATCCTTTCGGCTATGCGCGGCAGCTGGTCCGGATGGGCAACGGGTCAATACGCACGGCGTTTTTCTTCCCGCATGACACGGAGGCGGCTCCATGGTGGCAGGGCGAGGATGCGCGGATTGCGTCCTTGGCGGCGGCTGCGCGCATGGCTGCGCCTTTATTTGCGGATGATCCAAAGTTTCAGACGCAGCTCGAGGACTATGCGTGGAACCAGCTTCACTGGATTCTCGGGCGCAATCCCTATGACGCCAGCCTGCTCATGGGCGGTGGGCATGGAACCGAGCCGTACATGTTCTTTGAGTCTTACAAATACGCCAGCGCCCCGGGGGGCATCGTGAACGGGATCACCGCGGCGATCAACGACAAGGACGGCATCGCGTGGAACCAGGGCTATGCGGCCACGGGTGCAGATGACGACTGGCGCTGGACCGAGGAATGGTTGCCGCACGCTGCGTGGTATCTCTACGCAGTGAGCCTGCCGCATCAGTGAGGTTCCGTTAAAGTCGCTGTTGCTGCGGCATCTGCGCTGTCGGTCGCCGGCATCATCCATGCCTATCGCCTGTAGCCGAATGGAGTGGAAGGACGCATCGGATGGTGGGTCGCGCCGGAATTTGCCATTTCGTATGCCACTGGGGCGGCCTTCCTCTTGTTGTGCGAGTAGTATGAGCGCAGCAGGAGTTCGGCGAGTTAAGAATCGGCGTGACTGGAGCGGTCAGCCCTGGACGGAAATGCCGGAGAAGGATACGACAGCCACGCCGCGAACGGGTTCTCCGAAGATATGCGCTGGCTCGAACATGCTGAACAGCAGCAGGTTTTCAACCTGCGCGCGGGAGACGGCATCGTTCGGCCCGGAGATGATCCTGTAGTCGTAGACCCGGCCCTGGTCGTTGACATAGGCCTCGACAACGACAGAGTTTGCGCTACTGTCGGTTGTCCGGACGGTGCTTACCTCGCGCCTTCCCGGGCGCTGAGCCTCGATGTCCCCCATGCCCGATTGCGGGGCGTTGGACTCGATCATGGAATAGAGGAAGCGTGGGCTTGTTGCCGCGCTCAACGGCTCGTCACGCGCCTCTACCGGCTCAGGGGAGGCAAAAGCTCCGATTAACAGGGCTGCGGAACCGATCAGCAGCACCGCGCTGGCGAAGCCGGCGGAGGCTCGCAACAGGAACGGCGCAAACGTGTTTTCCCACCGCACCTGCAAGCGCGCAAGGCTGTTCTTCGCAGTCCGGTTACGCTCCTGAGACAATGCGACACGCAGTTTCAGACCAAGATCGGCAGGCGGTTTGACGGGGCCCAGGTCGCCCAGAACCTGCTGCATCTGGCGCCACGCCGCGAATTCTCCGGAGCACTCGGAGCAGCGATCAAGATGGTTGGCCACTTGCTGCATGGCTACCCCTGACATTACTCCATCGAGGTATGCAGAGAATTGGGTGCGGATGGATTTGCAGCTCTTCATCGCGCCTCCTCGACCTGCTGCAAAGGTTCAAGCATGGAGTGAGCCGCGCGCGGACTCTTGCGAGCTGCCTCGGCAAATGGAGCCAGACGCGCCTTGAGGTTGGCACGTCCACGCATCAGGCGTGATTTCACCGTGCCCAGATTTACATTCAGAATCTCCGCGATCTCCTCGTAGGCCATGCCTTCGATGTCGCGCAGAATGACCACGGTGCGGAACGGTTCCGGCACTTCGCGCAGCTCCGCCTCGACACGTGAGCGAAGCTCGGACTGGGCCGCCATTTCAAAAGGCGACTCTTGCTCGTCGATCAGCGTGTCACGAATACAGAGTGGCTGACCCTCGCTCGATTCGCCGGTCTCCGCCTCGATTGTCACTTCCTGGCGGCAATGGCGCGACCACCATCGCCGCTGGTTGGACGCCTCGCGCAGGGCGATGCGGTAAATCCATGTACGAAGGCTGGCATTTCCGTGAAAGCCGGAAATGCCGCGATAGATCTTTACGAAGACTTCCTGGGTGATATCAGCGGCGTCTGCCGAGGTGGGTAGCGTGCGGGCGACCAGGCAATAGACCGGCTGATGATAGGTGGCGATGAGCCAGGCAAAGGCTTCCTCTGAACCGGCCTTTAACTGTGTAATGAGGTTGGTTTCTTCCTGGCGAATTCCAATTGCGCTTACCAGATTACCCAAGGCAGTTCCCGCGTGCATGGAAAAACTCCTTTTACAGTAACAGGCAAAACGCACAACCTGCGAGTGGGCGAGGAAAAGATTGCCGCCGGCGGCCGAGTGTCTCGCTCACTCTATCTTTCTTTGACACCGGTTGCCGAAGAATTGTTTCCCGGAAAACGGCATATTTCAGGAGGTTTAGCCGGTCGGAGCGGCGGGAGGACTGGTGGCTGGGGGCTTGGCAGCGGGCTTCTTCTTTTTCTTAGCTGGTGAAGGTGGGGCGGCTCCATCGTCGACTACCGTGGTCTTTGGCGGAGGCGCCTGAGCCTGTGTCGCCGCCGCGGCGCGCACCGCAGCCTCAAGCTTGACGACCTGGTCTTCGCGTTGCTGGGAGGCGTTAAGAATCGCGTCGCCAAGCTGCGATCTGGCAGCCTCCAGCTTGTTGAGCGATGAGAAGAGCGCGTCCGACTCACCCTGGGGCGCCGCCAGGGAAGCAGTCTCGGAGACGCGCAGCAGAACATCGTAGAGAGCGTCGATATTTCGATATACAACAAACGCGGGAGGCACGGTCGTGGGGGCGGCGTCCGCTTTGCTCAGCAATCCCGGCAACGTGTCGGATAGGTCGCGCTGAATCGATCCAGTATCCTGCTGCGCTGCGCTTTTCACCTGGCCGGGAGCTTTCCAGCGCGAGATATTCAGTGCCGAGATGGATCGTTCGACCTCCGTCATCGCCGGCTGCACGATGGACGAAGAGGGAATCGTTGGCTGAGGCGCTGCAGCTGGCGCCGGCTGTTGAGCGTAAGAGATTCTGCAGGGGGCCAGCAGGACTGCAATGCAGGCCACAGGTAGCGTCGTGCGAGGGGAGCCAGGCATATCTTTAGACCGGATGCCACGCGGCCTTTCTTAGTTGCAAAGATACAGGATTGGCGGGCGGCGTTTGACGAAATTTGTACGGTAAAAGACAATAAGAAGAACCCTCCAATGTGGGCCTGTGGCGCAGCTGGGAGCGCGCTTCCATGGCATGGAAGAGGTCGTCGGTTCGATCCCGACCAGGTCCACCAATCACTACAAGTATTTAGACAGGGCGAGCGTTCCGAGGCAGAGCGTTTGTGTCCTGGTTTGTGTCATAACCCGCCATTCTGCTGCTATTGGCAAGGGTCTCCATCGCGGTGCGCTTGGCTTCCATGCGGACGTGGCTATACCGCTCCAGCATCTTGCGGCTGACGTGTCCGGCAATCGACATGATGGTTGAGTCTGCCGCCCCGCTCTCCGCGAGCGACGTGATAGCGCAATGCCGCAAATCGTGGAACCGGAAGCCAGGAAGTCCTGCTTTCTTCGTGAGGGTCCGCCAAGCCGACCGCCAGCTATTGACATGCTTTGTGGGGTCAAATCCTGTGACGTTGTAATCCACCACCTTTTTTCCGCTGAAGGTGAATTTCGGGACGAACGCGGCAAAGACGTAATGCGCCGTGTCCACAGGGCCAAAGGATTCAGCACGGGCCCGCAGCCTCGCAAGGGCAGAGCACGCGACGCTGGTCAAGGGGACGGTCCGCTCTCCCGCCGCCGTTTTGCTCTTACGAATGGTAAGCGTACGAGAAAACAGGTCAACGTCCGCCCATTGCAGCCCTTTCAATTCGCAGCCCCTAGCGGTCGTGTTGAGGCAGAGGATTGCGGCAAGGTAGGCCGTCTCCCATTCCGGTCGCATGACAGCCGTTTTAAGCAGTCTTTGCTTGTCATCCTCCGTCAATGCTCGCCCGATGGTGCTCGGCTCTTTTAGGGGGCGTAGATCGTCAGCAACACGTGCCCAGAGCTTCGCGCGCTTCAGGACGCGGCGCAAAATACCGAGCTCTGCGTTCAACGTTGCCGGACCTACTTTCTGCTCTGCCCGCCATGCCCGGTATTCGTTGATTCGCTTGGCCGTGATAGCTTTCAGTGGTTCCTGTCCGAAGTAGGATCGCAATTGAACCAGCAATTGTTTCTCCTTGGCTTGGCTGGCTAATGCCAACTCCAGCTTTCGGGCTGTCACGTAATCGTCTGCCGCCAATCCGAACGGCTGACGGGCTAATGATGTCGAGGTCTGATGTAACTTGCCTTCCGACGCTTGGGCTATCAACTCCTTCTCTTTGGCTTGCGCCTCTCTCCAGTCCGTTGTTCCAAGACTCTGCCGGAATCGCTGTCCGTTGACAACGAAATGGCAGTGCCAAGTCTTACCGCGTTTTTTGAGTGCCACGAGTCCTCCCCTTGGGGTGCGCTTCAAACTTTCGTTGTTTTTTTTCTTTCTCCCCTTGCGCTGCCCGCTCTCTGCTCCTTCGTACGGCGACAAGGTGCGCGCAGTCTGAGTCACAATAAATCTTGTGCCTAGCATTCACCTGGAACGGCGCGCTCTTGCAGTCGTGCCGGGCACACAGCTTGAATTCCGCTCCCTGCAAAAAATCCAATTGAATGGTGGCGATCATCATGTCCAGTACCCAGCTGGTACTCATCCTTACAATGGGTATCTCACCTTCCCACTCGAATCGAATCGGTACGGGCATCTGAAGCCTTATTGCCTTTTGGCGATCGAAGTCGTCATGGAGAGAGTTCCACTCTCTTGGCGGCGTGACCAGGGCCTTGCGTAACAGTCGCTGCCATTCTGAAAAATCATTCTGGCTGATTGGGCCATGGCCAAAATTGCCGGCCATCTCAAGAAATCTCAACCAATCCTCAATAGGGCACTCCAAAAACTCTTTTCGCAACTGCCATGCGTCAAAGGTCGCGTTGTCCGCCCATTCGAAGGAACGGCGCTCTTCCGATACCCATTCGTACAAGGCTTTACGTCGGGGTACCTGCTCATAGCGGCCGGGCCCCGGGGGGAACATGGGAATTGTTATCGGGAGGGTGATTCTGGTCTGTGACATAAAGTGTTCCTTGTGCATGTCTCAACATCGATATATTGTCACAGCAAATGGAAGCAGTCAATCACAATCCGAAGCATTTTGGAGCACAGAATGGAAGCCGATAATGCAGCGCAGCTCAGAAACCTACCGCAGGCGGCAAAGCGCCTGGGAGTTTCGGTGAAATGTCTGCGGAGCTGGGTCTATCGACGGACCATCCCTTACGTCAAGATCGGGCGTGCCGTCCGCATCTCAGATGAAACCATTGAAAAAATCAGCTTGCGCGGTACACGTCCCGCTCTGGCGGAGGCTTCCGAGTCCAACCAGGAAGAGGGAGGCAAATGAAGGCCGAGACCTCGCACCTGTTGACCTTGATGGAAGTGGCGACCGCCCTTCGGCTCTCTCCTCACACAATCAGGGCCTTTGTGAGACAGGGAAGGCTGTGCCCAACCAGAATTTGCCGCAGACTGCTTTTCTCTCAGGATGAAATCAATCGGTTCATCGCGAGTGCGCAATGATTGACGAACAGCGCGCAGAGCAATGGACCAAAGACGCGAAGACTGCTCTAAAGCGTCACTATGGAAAGGACGATACTGCCGCGCATCTGGCGGCAATCGTTCTCGCATTACTCCAGGACCGCCAGGACAGAGAGCTTTACATCAAACGGAGCGGATCCAATGGATGACAGACCTGCGCAACAGCCTGACTCGTCTGGAGAGCCCGTCGGGGCTGCGTCAGCTTCATCCACGCCTTCGATGTTCCGGGCATGGCCGTGCGGTCCTCTGCGGCGTTGGGCGGCTGTCCGAACGATCGGATGCAAGATACCGCTTGCTAGTGGGGGATTCGGGGGCTCGTATGGCTGCGATGGATGTTCTGAGTCAGTCGGGGGCGTGTCTCGCGTAAATGACCCGGTACAACGCGAGCAAAAGTGGCTCTGTTCAGCTTGCAAGAGCACGACACGATGCCAGAGGGCCTTGCCGCGATGAACGTGCTGGATTATTCGCCATTTCTGCCCGGATCTAACACGTTTTGCGACGGCGAGTCCTCTGACAAGGCCAGATCCAATAGGAACCAGCCGAACGGCGGGCAGTCTCGCTTTTCCTTGGTTTCATGGTGCGATCTGCTAAGCACACCAGATACGCCAGTGGATTACCTGCTCGAGGGCCGTCTGGTGGCCGGCACTGTCTCGGCCATTGTTGCAAAACCAAAGGTGGGCAAGAGCACGCTGGCACGGAATCTGGCGCTCGCTGTGAGCGCAGGCAGGGAATTCCTCGGCTGCAGCACTCGACAAGGTGAAGTGATCTACCTTGCAATGGAAGAAAGGCCTGAAGACATTAAAGCGGACTTTGCTGCCATGGGTGCAACCGGGTAAGAGCCCATACATATACATGCTGCCAGCGCTCCAGAAGACGCCATGCCTACCCTTGTGCAGTTGGTAAAGGAGCGGAAACCGGCTCTGGTAGTGATTGGCCCACTCTTCCGTCTCGTGCGCATACGGGATGAAAAAGCATACGCGGAGACCTACGCAGCCACGGGACCGCTAATCGACATTACGCGCGCTACGGCCACTCACATCCTTCTGACACACCATGCAGGCAAGGGTCTAAAAACCGATGCTATCGATGCGCCTCTTGGCAGTACGGCGCTTGGTGGCATTGTCTCTACCCTGCTGCTGCTCAAGCGTACAGAGCAATACAGGACGCTTCAGTCAGTCCAACGCATCGGATCTGACCTTCCCGAAACTGTGCTCACTTTCGACGCCGGTAGCCGCACACTCTCTCTTGGTGGTAGCAAGGCCGATACGGAACAAGCGGAGGCCGAGACCCGCATCCTCGATTACCTCGAACACGCCGGAGAGCCGAAGACCCAGGAGCAAATCCGCGAAGAAGTCGAGGGTCGGACTCAGATGCTCCGGGCGGGGCTTACCGCTGTTGTGAGGGCGGGAAAGGTACAAAAGATTGGGAAGGGCGTCACGGGAAATCCGTACCTTTACGAAAGGTGGTTTTCTGGTTCCCACCATATAGCGGGAACCACGGAACCAGATTCACAAAATGGCCTTGAGCCCCGCGTCATTATTGGTGAAATAGTGGTTCCCGAGAATTCTCAAAAGTCGATTCTGGTTCCCGGGAATTTACAAGCCAGAAAATGCGAAAACGGAGGGGTGCCAGGCAGGATAGACGAACCAACACAAACTGGCCGTTACGGCCTGAACGGAGTCGTATGACGGCCGGTGAATTGATTGACTCTGTAGCTGTGGCCGGAGGCACTTTGGAGCTGAAGGGTGACCGCGTCTCGTATTGGCTTCCCGAGAGTGCCGCACATCTCATCAATCACCTGCGACAGCTCAAACAAGAAATCATTCCCCGGCTCAGTGCTCGTGGTGGTCGCATTGCAACAATTCCTCACAGTCCGCGCTGCGCGAGCTATGCCCTGTACAGAGAGAACAACATCGGGGCTTACGAGTGTCAGACTTGCGACCTATTGGACATCGAAGAAAGTACAGCAAGGCGGCTGGTCTAACTAACAAGCGTTTGAATTCTCTAGAAATGAGGGTCTTAATCAAATGATAGGCAGAGGCGGCAACGTATGGGAGCGGGTAGAAAGCCGAGCACCATTAAGGGCATAGCCAAGAAACTGCCGAAGGAGTCTGCCGAACTTCTACTCGCGGAAATCAATGCAAATTCAAAGTGGGTTTCACTGGCCAACTCGGACGACGAACGGATCCAGCTTGAGATCCTGAAGTATCTCACTGATCGAGCGTACGGCAAGGCTCGCCAGTCCATCGACGCGAGCGTGGACGGGGGACCGCCAATCCAGATCATAAGCAGCATCCCAAGGCCGCCGAAGGAGTAATAAATGCGTGCTGCTGCCGAGATGAGAAGGCCAGGTTCGAATGAAATCACCCATTTGGCCTAGCCGCTCCGGGGACATTCTTAAAACCTAATACTCAACTATCCTGTCTCGCATGCGAGCATTAATCCATTTCATGTATCGCGGTGGCTGGTCGTTTCAGATCCTTGCTGCTGATTGTGAAACACTCCTTATTGGCTATAGAAGAGTTCGCAACAAACAAATCCTGCTACGGGTAGTCGGCAAACTGGGCGGTAGCGTAGAGCTCGTGGAGGCCCAGATGGCGGGATCGAATCGGGGAAGCGTTTGGGTCGATGTTTCACCCTCGAACTTCGAGATCCTAGCTCGGCGCCCAGTATCTGTGCGCGGACCAATGCAGCCATTGATCACGTAATCTCGCAAAAGTCCCGTCAAGGTCCTCCGCATCAGGATTCGCTTCCGGAATTCCTGCTCGGTGCTTTATAGCTCTCCCGCTTTCTACGATTTATTGTAGGAGTGCCAAAATTTTCCTGATTGCGAAGACGGCATGCGCTCGCTCTCGCACCCCTCCCCTCGATTCTGACCCGGAGGGGGTGGGTCCTCCAGCTGGCAGGGCCGACGCAATCCGGAAAGGGGAGCTCCGCCGGCAGGATCTTGTACCTTGGGCAGGTCAGGTCAAAAGCCTTGGGAACTAGACGGCCGTTGGCTTGACTTTCAAGCGAGGAACATCTTCAGTGTTGCACTTGTGCTTCAGCTCCGCAGGTGCGCAACTGTCGGGACACGGCCCTGAACATGAACAAACGGTCCGATAGCACTCCAGGCAGATTGAATCGCAGGTGCCGTCTTTGTTCTCGCGGTAACTGAATGCCGGCTGTGGGTCCATCTCAGAGCCTTTCCATCACCAGATCCGGATTATCTAGCTCCAGACCGTCTAGCTGAGTGCACATCCTCATGATGCTGACGGCAGCACCCTCAGCCTGGCGTGCATCATTGCAGCTAACCACCGTCGCTGTGCGCTTGAGACTCACATAACATTGCTGGCCGCCAGATGGCGTGTAGAGATCGAGACGTACACGGATCAATACGTGCCTCCCATTCGCCTCGATCGCATCATTCTACGTCTGTTGGTTACTATGTCTAGATCGGTCATTGGGGAAGCGAAGCAGTGGACACGCTCTCGGGTAAGCTTTCCAGGCTGCAGTTCGATAAATGCTTTGTGGCGATTGCTTTTGGGACTGCGCTTGGGATTGGGGATCGAAGTGGAAGCAGCAGCCATGACCTCTATGTAAAAGCTGGTGACTGGTCAAGGTCAAGATAAAAGCGCTTTGATACTTTCGCGTTACGAGATCCGCCTCGACATCGCATCCAAAACAATAGAAGAGTGCCCACCAGCGCCTGCCCATGGGCCTGAGGAGGTATTTCTTATGACGCTTCTATAAGAATCCGATGGTTTGATGTGCGTTCTTCCAACGCTTTGCCCAAGCTGCGACATGCTTCGAAATGATTGGCTTAGAGCTGCTGGTCGCGCTGCGAATGCCGAGGATAGACCGTGAATCGCGGTTCACATTGGAATCGCTCCAGGATGGAGAATGGCGCATTTCGACGTTTCACGAGAGCGCGTAGACAATGTCTAATATGTGCAGCCGGAAGAAAAACATAAACAGCCGGATGACTCCAATCTTTCCCTGACCTGCGATCGAAGCTACCTTCTCGTACGAAAGGGATCCCAATGCCTCGCTTGCGATCTTTGGAAATTGTGCCGAAGCCCCTGCCGCCTCCGCAGTTATGCGGTGACTGTATCTCCCTACGCCAAGATTGGCTGGATATCGTTAGAAAAGCCGCGCGGGGCAGACTTAAATTTGTTAACCCGACGCAAATACAGCTTTTGGCAAACGCCGAGATCGAAGCGTTTCGACGGTACGTAGTTGGACGTCGAAGCTGCAAAGCCTGCGATAGAGGCTTCACTGAGCTGGGCATTTTAGTTGAGCCCCTTCGCTAGCAGATAGGCCGCGAACGCGAACCCCTTCCCGGCCACCACACAGGCACACAGCAGGCGCGGCTTGCGCTCGTGGCCATCGAGAATTGCGCCGACGGCAATGTTTGGATCGCGAGCGGAACAGAATGCTATTTCCTGGTCGACCGGCAATGGCACGGTAGCCATCAAGCTTGACCTCATGCAGCCACGCAGCTCCCTCTGGCAGCTTGTCCGTCTGTAAGAGCAGCATGGGCTCGATGAAGCCGATGATCGACACCTGATCAGTTTAGCGACCGCGAAGCAGACGCATCTGCGCCATGTTCATCCTCGGCATCAGCCGTCGCATCCATGAACGGCCGAGGCCATTGAGGGGCGTGACTTTTGTAAGCCCATTGCTTCCACAGGCGGCCAGCTTACTGGCAACGGGTGTAGGTGGTATTTCCGACGGTTTGCTCCGTGCAGTTGGTCTTTAATCGGTTGGCGTTCGGATTGACGGGCGGCGGCAACTGATAAGGCTGAGGCGGCGGCAAAAGGGAACGAAGCAGCATGTATCGTTCCAGGGGATTAGGTTGCTGCGGGGAGGGCTGTTGGACAACGACGGGCGGCTGCTGTTGTGGAGCATCCTTCATTGCCACCTTCCAGAGCTTGTCATTTTCCGCTTGTAGCCGATTGATAGTTTCGGTGGCTTGACCCAAAGCGGAAAGCACATCTCCCAAACGAATAGGCTGGCCGCCCTTCTCCATGGACTCCTTGATCTGAGACGCAGGAACAAATTCAAGATGCTGTTGCCCGTTGGTGGTAAACACCATCGGCATGACCGCCTCGACATCCTTCTCTGCGGTTATCAGAAGAATGGGACGAGGCGCGTACTTCAATGCATCAGGGCTCTGAGCAATCGCCATACCGGAAAGCAGTAACACACACCAAAAAATGCGGCCAAGGGACACGTCACACCTCCGTTCATCGGCAATCGTAGTCGGTTCACATGATGCAGGGGAACAACACCCGGGCCGATTGGTTACCCGTCATGAGGCGCCGAAAAAGCCTTTGGGCCCGCCGATGACGACCACGGGGTTACAATTGGCCTGATACCAGAGGTGGCGAATGCGCAGGCTTCCCATAGTTACGGCCTTGATTGTGGCGATGGCGCTACCGTCGTTTGCGGCGAAGAAGTTTTCTGGCACGACGACGCTGAAGGATTGCCAGCCGGCGAACACGCCGGACAACAGCAAGAAAGACAAGACACACCAGACGTTTGACTTGTCGTTCGATGCGGAGGGTAAGAATTACACGTGCCGTACTCCTCCGAACAAGTCGATGAATGCGACGGATTTTGTGGTGGGCGGCTCGATCAACTATGAGGTCGACGGGCAAAAGGCAACAATCAAGACGTCCGAGGGCAAGAAATTGCAATGCACAGTCGTGAGGGTCCAAGAGCTCGGCACGGCTCCGCCCACAGGTCCCGCTGTGCCGCAGTAATGGACTGATCAGCGTGTTTTGCAAAAACTGATTTCAATTCCAAATGCCGCCGTGCATGGGTTGTCCTGAATTGCATTTCATAACGCGGTCCATTCCCGACACGCACCAGCGGGAACACTGTTCGGGCTGGCACGCAAGACGGTGCGGAAGATGCTGGCGTATCCGGCGCCGCCCGGGTATCAGCGGCATAAGCCGGTGCAGCGGCCGAAGCTAGATCCGTGGCAAGGTGCCATCGACGCCATTCTGGAAGAAGACAAGAGCCGGCCAAGAAGGCAACGGCACAGCGCGAAGCGGATCTTCGAGCGATTGCGAGAAGAGCACGGGTACACAGGCGGCTACACGATCGTGAAGGACTACGTGCGCCAGGCGAAGATCGGCGCTCGGGAGATGTTTGTGCCGCTGAGCCATGCACCGGGCGAAGCACAGGCCGACTTCGGTGAAGCTTTGGTGGTTGTCGCCGGAGTGGAGTGTGAGGCGCATTATCTTGCTTTCGACCTGCCGCATCCCGACGATTGCTTTGTGACGGCATTTCCTGCCGAGACCACGGAAGCTTTTCTCGAAGGCCACGTACGGGCGTTTGCCTATGGGGGCGGTGTTCCCACGCGCATTCTTTATGACAACACCAGGCTGGCGGTGGCGCGGATCCTGGGCGACGGGGAGCGGCAGAAGACCAGAGCCTTCTCCGAACTGCAGAGTCATTATCTATTCGCGGAGAAGTTCGGCCGTCCGGCCAAGGGCAACGACAAGGGCAAGGTCGAAGGCCTGGTTGGTTACGCGCGGCGCAACTTCATGGTTCCGATTCCACGCGCATCGAGCTGGGAGGAGCTGAACGTGCATCTGGAAGCGGCCTGCCTGAAGCGACGGCAGCGCCGGTTGCGCGGGCACAGGGAGACCATCGCGGAACGCTTCGAGCGCGATCGCACAGCACTTCTGCCGTTGCCGGCTGCGCCCTATGAAGCTTGTGAGAAGATCACGACCCGGGTCACCTCGTTATCGCTGGTGCGTTATCGATCCAACGACTACTCCGTGCCGACCGAGTATGGACACCGGCAGGTGCTGGTGAAGGGCTATGTGCATCACGTGGTGATCATCTGCGGGAGCGAAGTCATTGCCCGTCACGAGCGCAGTTATGAACGCGAGTCGGCGGTGTTTGATCCTTTGCACTATCTCAGACTGCTGGATCACAAGAGCCGGGCTCTGGAACAGGCGGCTCCGCTGGCCGGCTGGCCGTTGCCCGAGGGCTTCGAGCATCTGCGACGCTTACTGGAAGTGCGCCTGAACAAGCACGGACGACGTGAGTATATCCAGGTGCTTCGGCTGTTGGAGACCTTCGCTCTTAACGAAGTATCCATCGCCGTCGAAGACGCACTGCGCATGAACACCATCAGCTTCGATGCCGTGCGCCATCTGGTGCTCTGCCGCATCGAGCGCAGACCGCCGCGACTGGACCTTCAGAACTGGCCGCATCTTCCTCTACCCAGGGTGCGAACCACCGCGGCTGCGGATTACATGACCTTGCTCGCCGCTACGCCCACATCGCCGTCACCTTCGAACATGGAGGTGGTGTGATGAACGACACGTTAGAGATGCCTACCCCTGATACACCGCAAGTGTTGCTCGAACATCATCTGAAGACCCTGCGGCTGCCAACCATCCTGAGTGAGTACGACAAGGTGGCCCGGCAGTGCGCCACCGAACAGGTGGATTATCCGCGATATCTGCTGCGCCTGACCGAGCTGGAACTGCTGGACCGCGATCGTCGCGCCGTCGAGCGCCGCATCCGGCAGGCGAAGTTCCCGGTCGTCAAGAGTCTGGACAGCTTCGAGTTCCTGGCCATCCCCTCGCTCAACAAGACGCTGGTCCTGGAACTGGCACGATGCGAGTTCCTGTCGCGCAAAGAAAATCTTTTGCTTTTTGGGCAACAGTGGCACCGGCAAGACTCACATCGCCCTGGCTCTCGGCCTGTCCGCCTGCCAACGCGGTCATCGTGTGCGATTCACGACTGCCGCCGCGCTGGTCAGCGAGCTGATCGAAGCCCGCGACGACAAGCACCTGCTGCGCTTCCAGAAGCAACTGGCCAGCTATGAGCTTCTCATCGTCGATGAACTGGGCTACGTACCTCTGTCCAAGATCGGCGCGGAACTATTGTTCGAGACCTTCAGTCAACGCTATGAGCGGGCATCGACGCTGGTGACCAGCAACCTGCCCTTCGAGGAATGGACCGAGGTCTTCGGCTCCGAACGGCTTACCGGCGCTCTGCTCGACCGCATTACCCATCACGTCCACATCCTGGAGATGAACGGCGATAGTTACCGGCTCAAGCAAAGCCGCCGCAAAAGGAATCCATCCACAGACCGCTGAGACCACCCCTCCGAACGCGCTTCAGGGGAGAAAGGCCTCTTCCGCTACGCTCCAGAGCCCCTTCTCCCCCGAAAACAACTGCGTCCTTATCCTTATTACTGGTCCCCTTTTACTCCGCCCTGGTGGTTTCCTTTTACTCCGCCCTTGACAGAGATGGGTTTTTCCGTTGAAGGATAGTAGGCCCGCAAGCGTGTACTAAGAGCCATTATTTCCCCGAGGAGGCTGCTGTGGATGTGATGACCCCGGAAAATCACTATCAAACGATCGCCCAGGTTCTGTCTGGGTCTCTGGATCTTCGCCTACCGCCGGTGGCGATCTGCTTTTCCGAATCGGCTCCTCCGGGTGTGGTGGAACACGTAGGCCGCGTTCCCGCTGGATGCCGATTCTGGGAGGATGCGGCATACAGCGTATTTTCCACCGCCGCCGCAGATCACAGTCTCTGTGCCTTTGGCGTCTACACGCACAATTTGCAGCCGCCGCCGGCGCAGCAGACAGACCTGGGCGATGCCCTAAAGGTTTTCAGTGACCTTGGGTACGTAAGGCCAGAAGACCTACCACTTGTCCCGGTCCTTACTTCGCAGCCTAAACACATCGTCTATGCACCTCTGGCGCAAACGCCTTTGCCGCCGGATGTCGTGATCCTATTCATCAATGCCAATCAGACCCTGATTCTTTCCGAAGCGACGCAACAGGTAGAGAACCAGAATCCGCCCGCTATGGGTAGGCCAGCATGTGCCGTAGTGCCTCAGGTCATGAACACTGGCCGCGCAGCGCTAAGCCTTGGTTGTTGCGGAGCACGCGCCTACCTGGACGCGCTCACAGACGACATAGCCATCTTTGCCATCTCTGGCGCAAAGCTCAAGGCTTACACCGAGCGAATCGAGATGTTGTCAAAAGCGAACGCCGTACTTTCGAAGTTCCATCGGGTCCGGCGCCAGAATATTGACGCTGGACAAATGCCGACAATTAAGCAATCACTGGCGGCGTTAAGTTAGGTAAAGCCGTTGGTTCAGAGATGGATGATTAGCGACGGAGTCGATGACCTGCTCCATTGCTTCGCGCACAAATAATCAGTTGGCGTCAGAGCCGATTTTTTTGAGCATCGAAAGATCATTAGTGATTGCTACACTCGGGGCATGAGCGGTCGCACGCTACCTCTATACGACGAGCGGGTGCATCCTTCGGGTTGGAATGAGCGTATGCAGGCCGGAGAATACGCCGTGCATTACTCGAGCTTTGAAGGCCCTCCTGGCGTTTCTCCGTCTTGCACTGTGTTCGGCAGCCTGGCAGAGGCGGAGGCTCATGCTGCGAGCGAAACGGCACGGAGGCCTGAGTTGCGGTGCCGCGTCTACGACCATGAGGGGCTGGGTAGACAGCCAATTCGCGAATTCAAAGGCAGTGGCTACAAGGAAGAAGCCGGCATCGGGCCACGCTTTCGGCGCTGGGGCGGATCGGTGCTGTTCTTTGGTGGGTTGATTCTGACAATCATCGACTGGCGTTCGGATTTTGAGCTCTCATGGCCCGCGATGATCGGGACACGGCTGCTGGCTCCGGGATTGGTTCTGCTCATGACGGAGGCTGTGATTGTCATTGGCGCGAAACGCAGAAAGATGCACGCCGATGAAACGAGAACTGGATGACGCTCCTGCTACTGCAAATGGCGGTGGTGCTGCTGACTGCGCTCCTGTGCGGCTGGATGGCGCGCAAGCTGGGACAGGCGCGAGTGATCGGGGAAATTGTTGGCGGAATTCTGCTGGGGCCGTCGGTGTTTGGCCGCGTTGCTCCTCATGCTTCTGCTGCTTTGTTTCCGCAGAATTCGCTGGGCTCGTTTGAGATCTTGAGCACCGTCGGCCTGGTTCTCTTTTTGTTTCTTGTGGGAAGCGAGTTAGATTACGGGCATCTTCGCGAGCAGAAGACAGCGACGATACTCACGAGCACGCTGAGCATTCTGTTGCCGTTTGCGATGGCGGTGGGGATCGCTCCGGGCGTGGAACGCCGGTTTGGCCCAAAGGAAATCGGCGGACTTCCTTTTCTATTGTTTCTCGGCATTTCTCTGAGCATTACGGCGGTGCCAGTACTGGCGAGAATTCTGCAAGAGCGCGAGATGCAATCCACGCCACTCGGAACGCTGGCGCTCATGTGCGCGGCGGTCAATGATGTATGTGCTTGGTTGCTGCTGGCCGTAGCGCTGACTCTGGTTCCGTACGGAATCGGCGCTATGCCGCTTTCCCACAGGCTGCTGTGGCTCATGGCCTATCTGCTGGTGATGATGTGCATAGTGCGTCCGCTGGGCAAGTGGTTCGCGCGAAGACGGACGGATGCGGACCTGTCATACGAAACGCTTGCGGTGGTTCTGGCGACGGTGTTGGCTTCGGCGGCGGCGACGGAGGCAATTGGAGTGCATCCGCTGTTTGGCGGGTTCCTGGCTGGCGTATGTTTTCCGCGCGTGGAACGCTGGCAGAGCGCCATTCACGTGCGGCTGGACGTGATTGTGTCGGTTTTGCTGCTGCCCCTGTTCTTCGCACTGACCGGGATGCGGACACGGCTGGATCTGCTGAACGGCACATCTGCGTGGAGCTGGACGGCGGTGCTACTCGTGGTGGCTGTGGCCGGAAAGATGGGAGGCGCGGTCATCGGCGCGTGCTCGACGGGATATCCGTGGCGCGACTCGTGGGCGCTGGGCGCTCTGCTCAATACGCGGGGGCTGGTCGAACTGATTGTGCTGAATATCGCATACAGCGCACACGTTTTCTCGCCTGCGCTGTTCACCATGCTGGTGATTATGGCGCTGGTTACGACGATGATTACTACGCCGATGCTCAACCTATTAGGAGTCGGAAGCGGCAAGCCGCGGAGCGTTCTCATAGACAAGGTCAACTAAGAGGCAAGATCTCTTGCATCGCACTGACTCACTGATCATGCTCGGTGTTTAAGCCAACCTTCTAACGAAATAGAGCCGACGATCAAGTGAAGAAGATGATCCTTGAGCTGCGTAAGACAGGGGCGTACCTTCAGCGCCGTCGTCAGCATCCCCGCGAGGAGAAAAAGCGAAAAGGGCGCCACGAAGCCTATCTTACCCGCTGCCAGAAAGAGATGGTCGCTACCTATATCTGATATGGAGTGACCGCGTCAAGCCGCGCGAGTCGGGGGGTTTGTTTTGTCGTTGTTTTTCGAGGACAGGGCCAGCAGCAGTCAGAGCAGGTTTGAGCGACGATTGATCAGTCTGATATTCGCGGGTCGAAACCGCATAATCATGATCCGTCGGGAGCTGCCTCTGACTAGTGTCGCGAGTCCGGCTGAGCCTGTCGCATAGAGATTCCGAGGGTTCTCCTTCGTGCGTGCTCGGGCTGCTGCTGGTTCTGTCCTCGTATTTGGTGGAGTTGCTCATTGGTTGGGTTGTTTTTGTTTTTTCATTCTTTGGAAAGGTTTTTGCTCTTGCCCGTGCTTTTCGTCAGGCGGCTATTCGTTGCCTGGCTGCCGTTTCTGCCTTGATCCCGATCGCCCAGATGAAGCCCAACCGCTCGCGCCCCAGCGCCGTAATGATTTTTCTCTGGTCCTTGCGGGTAGCCGCCAGCCTGCAATAGCGCCTGTGTAAGCGATGCTGTGCCTTCCAAGCTATCTCTTTGATCTCATCCGGCACCCCCTCTTGTCGCTTGCGCAACGCGGGTCCGACGCCTGGTGGGAGCCGGTAGCTCCAGGCCGCTTCGACGGCGATGCGTCTCAGATGTGCGTTGCCCGTCCTCGTGATGCTCCCGCGTTGCGTTCGCTCACCGCTGGAGTCCTCACTGGGCACCGCGCCGCTGTACCCCATGAGCTGCCGAGGACTTTTAAAGCGAGAGATCTGGCCCAGCTCTGCCGCAATCGTTACGGCTGAGATATGCGCAATACCACGCAATGCCTGTAGGCCGTTGATTACTTCCTGTACCTCGGGTGAAGCCAGATTGGCAGCCTCTGCGATGGCTTGTTCCAGCCGTACCACGCGCTCCCCCATGTGCTCGACTTCGTGGAGATAATCCAGCCGTGTCGACTCCTGAGCCATCTGCGCAAAGCGAATCTGCCGGATCCATGCCATATAGATCTGTGTCCACGCCTTGACGCCCGGTGCAGGACGTTGGCCTGAGCGCAACAGAAATTTACTCAGCCGGTGACGCGCCCGCAGCTGATCCTGCTTGGCCGCCTCGCGTGCTCGTACCAAATCCCGCAGTGCCTCTGAACCTTCATCCGGGACCCATACCGCTGTTAGATCGTCGGACCGATGACTGCGCGCCAACTTCAACGCGTCCCGCCGGTCCGTCTTCACACGATCTCCAGACTTCTTCGGAACCAATGTCGGCGCTACCACCGTGCACTCCACACCCAACTGCGTCAACGGCCAGTAAAGTACGAAACCCGTCGGACCGGCTTCATAGCAAGCCCGCAACTGTTCTGTCGCACCAAGCTTCTTTATGAACTTGCGGATCGAATCTTCTCGGTTGGCTATCGTTCCCAGGCTGCGTACCTCACCATCCGGCTCGGCTACCGCCACGGCTATCGTCTCTGCATGGACATCCAAACCCAAAAAACGTAACTTCTCTCTCATGACCGGTTCCTTCCGCATGTGGCTCTGGACTGTGGTTCCTCAAACAAACTCAGCCTAACCCACGACCAGCGCATCCAGCCGGTCACTCTCCATAATGACTAGCCTCAACGCCTCTCCCTATTGTCTCGACAGCCACGGGTGAGAACTGCTGATCTCATATCGACCATTTGTCGTGCTGCGGCAGGGTTGGTTCCAAAGCATTTCAGGATGCCGAGCACATCCCGGCACCCAATGGTGTCGCCGAAATACTGATACGCCGCTGCGGTGTCGCCTTAGGCTCGTCTTCGTCGACGATGCGAGTATTGTTCGGCTTGGCTGGAGGAGCGGGCGCGGCGGTATAAGAAGTTCGTATTCGGAACGACCCATGAAGGAATTAACTCTCCAAGGAAACAGTGCTAGCAGAAGCTATGTCGTCTGCCTTTTGTCCAACTCGCCTTCCGTCCCGTCGTAAGACGAGGCTCAAGGCGACGGCGGCAAACGACACACACGCCAAATAGACGATAAACCGTGGCTGATAGAAACCGGCGCGATCGTATAGATGCCCAATCATCATGGGACCTGTCGCGCCACCGATGGCGTATGCGGACCACGTCAATCCGTAGAGTACTGAGAAATGCCGCCGTCCGAAGTAGCGCGCCAGCAAATATGGCGCAACGTCAGCCTCGCTGCCGAGACCTATGCCCAGCAGAGCGGCTCCAACCAGCGCAATCAGAGATGAGCTTGCGAATGCAAGTACCAGAGTACCGACCGCCGAGAGTAGCAAAATGAATGTCTGAATACGTTGCGGTGAAAAGCGGTCGATCAGAAAGCCGACGCATAACCTGCCCAGAATCCCGGCTCCGCCGCGCACGGAAAGTGCAAGCGCTGCACTCTGCGCAATTACTCCGTGCTCGGTCAACGATAGCCGCCAGATTCGTGAACAGGCCATTCTCGCTGAACGCGGAAAGCATGATGATGCAGGCCAGAATCCAGAAAGCCGCGTTGCCCAAAGCACCGGCGACAGTTGTTCCCGTTTCCGAAGAATGATCTTCGCGAACCTAAGACAGTACTTCCCCAGAAAAACCGAACAA
>Ga0206976_1129_pt1 | contig 24255 bp, 26 predicted proteins | sample Alteio_BWOrgHeat_82_FD_152926 | JGI IMG/M metagenome (GOLD analysis project Ga0206976, IMG submission 152926) | Enriched cells from forest soil in Barre Woods Harvard Forest LTER site, Petersham, Massachusetts, United States -... | ecosystem: Environmental > Terrestrial > Soil > Temperate forest >... | reverse complement strand
CAGGCGCGGTCCCGATATGCAGGAAGGGGATGATCCCGCCAAGCAGGGTAACGGCGGCGAGAAAGAGAGGCAGCCCCATCATCATCGCCACGGAAAAGAACGTGACCGGGATGGGGAAATATCGTGTACCGTACCAGGGCCTGAGCAGTATCTCGACAGGCTGGGCGAGCACGCTGCAGACGCCCTCAACGATGTTGAGGGCGTTGTTCTGCAGGTGCTCGACGTGCATTTCTTCTGAAGCTCCGAACATTCGTTCCTCCTATTCGCGCGAGAAAAACACCGGGAGCCAGTTGCTGCCCCTGGGGTTCCGCTCGGTTTTACTTGCGTTGAAGGTTTTGCCCGACTGGTAGACAATCGCCTGGGCCAGCGGGCTGACGGCATCCGGCTTGGCAAGCCGGGTGAACTCGATAGGCTCGACGATGTGCGCGAGCTGGCGCGACGCGCCCGAGGAAAAATGCGACTGGTTGCTTGCGCCGCTGCTGCCGCTGAAATTGTCGAGATAGCGGTATTCGCGGCCTATCTGATCAGCGGCGTACTGGCAGGTTTCATGCTCGTTCTGCTGGTGGAAGATTTTGATGGCGAGATTGCCGAGGAAGCTTTTTGTCTTACTGCCGGGCTGCGCCTCACCCAGCTCCTCGGAGAGGTTGAGAATGTTCTGCGTCAGGCAGACAACCGCGACACGGCTGCCACGGCAAGTCTGCTGGAAGAAGTTGTCTCGCCGCGTGACGAAATATTGGAACTCGTCCTGCCACAGAAAGACGGGATTAGGCGATGCGTTCAGATCGCGGCGAAGCCATGCCCTTTGAAAAATCAGCTTCGGCAGGACATTAAGCAGGCGTCCGGTATCCGGGCCGTATTCCAAGTGCGGAAAATCGCAGATGACGATCTTGCGCTGGTGCGTCGTCATCTCCGGCGTGAAGGTGCATTTGCCGCTGCAGAACAGCCGGTTGAGCGGATTGAACAGGAACTTGTCCGCCATGCCGCTCCAGGTCATCTCCAGCGAACTGCGCGGGCGCTCATCGAACGCGGGCCATTTTTTGAAAATGAACTGCGTCGCAAAATCAAGATCGCTCCACTGTTCAGCGGTCAGCGTGTCCTGGCGGGAGCGAATGGAATTGATGAGCTGCGCACAGTAGGAGTCCTTCTGCCAGGCCGTTTCCTCATGCTGGTCCGGCCTTGTCGGAAGCGATTTGATAACGCGGTCAATGCTCGCAATCGAGATACGCTCATCAGCGAGATCGAGCAGCTGGATGACGTTGCGCATGAGCTGCTCGTTGCCGCGCTCCCAGAAGGGATCGTGGCCGTGGCCGACGTCAGCCTTTCCGATGGAGACCAGCGTCGAGAAAAGATCGATGATGCTTTCCAGATCGCCCGCGCCGCGTCCGGGCCTCGTCCACTCATAGTGCAGTGGATCGAAGCAATGGCCGCTGTCTGCGTTGAAGATGATGAGGTCGCTCTCGCGCCCGCATTCTTTCGCGTAGCGAATCCAATTCTGTGTCTCCTCGGCCTTCGCCGTGAGCACCAGGCCGCCCATTTCGGGGACGCTCAGCAGACCGATGGCGAGTTGCCTGCCGCTGCAGGTGCTTTTGCCCGAGCCGGGAGCGCCGGTGATGAGCGTTCCCTCCCACAGCCAGCCGAGATAAATCACGTCCAGCGCCGATAGCGCCAGAATCACCAGATTGAAAAACCCGTCCTTCAATGCGGACATCGCGTCTCCTCATCTACTGAAGAATTTTCCGAACGTGACGATTGCCGACGGAAACGGAGCGCAGTTGCGCGACGCCCCGAACTTGAGTCGGCCCTGTAGGAAATACACGTGCCCTTTACGGGCATAGTCATGCCACCACCGCGTATCGACACGAGCAGGAAGCAGACAGACAACGAGCGCGCCGTCCAGTGACGCTTCCCATGCCTTCCTCACCCAACTGCCGATCGCGCGTCCGTAAGGCGGATTCATGAACACTTTTCCGGCCCAGGGTTGAACCAGACCGTCATCGTGGCGCGTGAAAAAGTGGTGGCATTTGGCATTGTCGGGAGTGGCGCAGGGGTCGAGAGTGAAACCGCCAAAGATGCGGTCCAGTTCGTCGAATAGCGCTTGCGGCGTTTCCCATTCATCACTTGCGCTCGAAAAATGCACGCTGCGATTTGTCGATGACAGAGTCTTCAGGGCGTCGATTGTTGGTGGCACAATGCCTCCTGGCGAGGGCGTGCAGCCCCATAGCTGCGCGCCCGGTCTGCTATTGCGCAACAAACGATTTGTTTGTTTTCGGGTCCACCTTGACTAGGTAGCAGGGCGTTTTTGCGGCAAGGTCCGGAACCACGCTGTCGGCCTCGAACTCGTTCGCCTTTGGCACGGCGAAGTCGTGAGGGTCCGGCAAGGTGAGTGTCGTCTGACGACCGCTGCCATCCTTTGGGGACGGCGTCATAGGATTGCAATGAAGCGTGACGGTCGTATCGGGCGGCAGCTTCAAGGGCACTGGTTGCTGCGTGGCCGCTGAATTTCCCCCCGCTGTGTTTCCGGTTTTTGTGGCGGCATTTGCGGCAGGAGCCGGGCAGGGCTGTTGCATATCCTTCTTCAGGTCATCGACCGAAGGGATCGCGATACCAGTCTGCTGCTGAATGCGCTGGCGCTGTTTATCGAGGAGTTGCTGCATCCGCGACGGCGGGTGAACATCCTTCAGTGGTTTTGGCAATGACTGCGGCGTGCATGGCGCAGGCTGAGGCTGGGCCATGGTTTGCGGTTCAGCGGGTTGGCGTGACGGGTTTTGCTGCGCGCTGCCTGAGGGAACCGGCAAGCTTAGGAGGGCGAGGAAGAACAGTGTCGTTTTCATGGGCTCATATTGGGGCCATGAAGACGACGCCCGAAAGTTATGTCACGTTAAGTCCCTGCGGGCTCCATTATCGCTTCCGATGGAGCGGGGCGAACCCACAATCGCTTTTGGAGGAGCATCTTAAAATGTTCGTGGTTGCGCAGCTCATCAAAGAGCGGCAGCACATGCAGAAAAAGCACGATGGGCTCAAAGGTTCGCCATGCCTTGATGAGGTAGGAAATAGCCATTTCGGTTTCCTTATGAAGGGACATGGATAAGAGCGCGCTTTGTATCGGTCCGTCGCCATCCTCAACAATTTGATTCGCCAGGTCGTTCAAGATCGAACATTGACAATTTGAGGTAGAGCGAACGTGAAGGAGGGCCGCCAGGCCCGGAAAAAGGGATCTTGTTCCTGACATCTGCGTTACATAGTCCATCGTGTCAAGCCGCTTCGCGGCACTTTTGGCGTCTCCCCTGGCGAGATCCACCAAAGCGAATACGAGATAGACGAGCCAACAATTGCGGTCCAGCTCCATTGCACTCGTGAGCACGTCAACCGCGCTGTCATACTTCCGCGCCATGTAAAGATGCGCCGCGTAGAGTGCGATGACTATGGCGTCCTCCGAATGAAGCTCCGCTCGGGCTTTGGCGAGAGCAACAGCCTCCTCCTGCCGGTCGGTTGCGAGAAGGAAGGCATGATACCAGCCATATTCCAGGGTCTTTTTTCTGTTGAGTTGGAGCGCCTTGTTGAAGCAAATCGTAGCCCAGTCCATATGAACACTGATTAACTTAGCCGCCCCTGCCGCCGCGTATGCATGCCACGAGTCTTTTCCCAGATATAAGGCCCAGGCGACCTTCTCGCTCGCGCCTGTGACGGCTGCCGCCGCTGGCCCGAGAGTGAAAGCGGAGAAACACATCGCTTCGAGCATTCCAATATGCGCGCCCAGATGATTCGGATTTTTCGCGGTAACTTTGTGGAACTGCTCCATCGCATTGGAGATGTCATGGGCGGTTCTCGGCGTTAGGAAATGGACGCCAAGGTTATAGTCTTTCGAGATTGCGCTGTTGGGATTGTAGGCGAATATCGGACTGTACGCTTCGCCGGTACGCAGCTTGATTCGCCTGTCGGATGACGGAGTAGGCAGAGAAATATTCACGGGATCGTAGCGGCCCTCATTCTCGAAATAAAGAGCGATTTTCTGACGAAGATAAGTAGCCGTTACCCGAACGTCGCTCGATTCGTCTTTCTGGTATTTCGCGCCGAACAGCTTCTTTCCGATCACGGTCTCGGATGACTTCTTCCCGGCGAGTGCTCGTGTGACAACCAACTCCAAGAAGTCCGACTGATTCTTGGCTGCCAGGAAGCGCTTGCTCGCGAGCATTCGCTCAAGCTGGTTCTTGATCTCGTCCGGTGTCGGTGTTGATTCCCCGCGCGCCATGGTTAGCTACGATGGCACATTATCTCCCAATAGAAGCCTCCGTCGCTCTATCAACGGTTGGGGGAGCGTCGCGATCCAGGCCGCAGGCTTTCCTGCCAATCGCGCGTCGCGTCGATCCTTTTCAGAATTTCTTCGTCGGATAGGCTGCGAGATCGTCCCACTCCGGGGAGAGCCTCACCCCAGCGGCGGGAATACTCATAAGTACGATTTTCTAATTCATCCTGCGATATCTCCTTGCGCGCGAATGCTTCAACGAAGTTCGTCGCCTCTGCGATGCGAAGCTCCGTTGCTTTTGCTACATCCGCCTTTTCTCGCTCAAGCCATCCCCGCATACCCTCGACGGTAAGTTGGTACGGGCTCTCTGTATCGTCGCGACCACCCATTTCAAGGGACCTATTTGTTTCGGAGCGCGCAGACCATAGCGGCTCCATTTATTGCCGTCAAACACGACCGGCCCCTTTAACGTGACGTAACTTTCGGACCAGCCCGAAATGATTCGACAATCGCCTTCAGAGGTGATCGCGATGGCATTTCTGGATTTCATTAAGAATCGTCAGCAACAATCCGTCGAACAACCCACTCAACCGAAACAGGAAACCGCCCGCGAGATGTATGCGCGCGAGGCGCAGCAGGACACGGCAGGTCAAAGGTCCGTCGCGCAGCTGCCCGACGTCGATAAGGCGCAGGCAAGAGAGCTTGGAGAGCGTCTCGATAAAGCGACGCAATCTATCCGGCAAGATACCGGGGCAGGGCCAGCTCCCGCAGACACCACAGGAAGCCCGGAGCCGATGCGCCAGAACATGATGAGTCAGGACAAGTCCGCGCCGGACTTAAGCCCTACGAGCGCACAGCGCGGCTCGGTCACGCATGAGCAGGAAGCGTCCGTGCCGTCCCAGGAGGAATCGCAGAGTCCGGTCAGAGAGTCTCAGAGGCCGCAGACTATTGCACGTCCAGCGCCGTCCTGGGAGCGCTGAAATGTCTCAGCCGTTCGCCGGATACGAGCGTACGCGTTTCTCCAGTTCGTCGAGGCCCTGCCGGATAGAGGCCAGCTCCTTCGCGTCCGCCTCGCCAGGCCGTTGGGGAAGATGCTCCAACCGGTCGATCTGCCTCCGGCTACGCGCGATGAACGCGAGACACTCCGGGCTCGTCATTGTGTCGAAATTCTCCGAGAAGCGAAGGACGTTCGATCCGGACATAAATACCTCTCGTCTGATCGTGTTTCGGAAGCGCATTTTTACGTCACGGATAATAGCCAAACCGATTCCGTCAGCCAAGCAAATTGACATGAAGTCGGAAGCACGGCGGGGGCAGTGCTGTGACATTTTCGCGCTGTGTTTGTGGCAAGCGAGGCACATCCAGCGCTGGTGTATCGCCTCGATTTTAGACACCAGATGTAGGAATGCAACTTTCGCTGATTTCCCCTTTGAGCTGTGCAAAGGAGACTTGTCTATACGCTTATTTTGTTCTACGGGTTGTGTGCGTTCTGCACTCGCAACCACTACATTTAGCGCCTCGGAAGGGCGGCCCTAGATGCTTTTCATCACCCCGCAGACCGATACCAAGGAGGCCAAGGACTACTTCACCCGCGATCTCTCGCGGCCCGATTATTACCTCAAAGACGCACCCGAAATGGCCGGGCAATGGCATGGCCTGGGCGCGGAACTTTTAGGGCTTTCCGGCACGGTGGACCGGGACCGTTATTTCGCGCTCTGTGAAAACCGGAATCCCACGACCGGCGAATCGCTCACCCCCCACACCAAAGGCAACCGCCGCATCCTTTATGACTTCACTTTCGATGCTCCCAAGTCCGTCAGTCTCGCTTATGAATTAGGGGGCGATGAGCGCGTGCTCGATGCTTTCCGGAGCGCCGTCAAGGACACCATGTCCGAAATGGAAGGCGCGATGATGACGCGGGTGCGAAGCAACAAGCGCCGGGAGGATCGCGCCACCTCCAATATGGTCTGGGCGGAATTCATCCACCGCACGACCCGGCCCGTCGATGGCATCCCCGATCCGCAGCTCCACTGTCACGCCGTCGCCTTCAACGCGACATTTGACCCGGAAGAGGACAAATGGAAAGCGGGGGAATTTTCAAACCTCGTGCGCGACAAGGGTTATTATCAGGCGGCATTCCATAGCAGGCTCGCGGAACGGCTCTCCGATCTCGGCTACGGAATCGAACGCGACGGAAACAGTTTCCGCATCGCCGGCATCGCGCCGGCGATGACGGATAAATTCTCACGCCGCTCCGACATTATCGAAGCCGAGGCCGAACGGCTCGGCATCACTGATGCCAAAGCCAAGGGCGCGCTGGGGCGGCGCACCCGTGAAAGCAAAGACCCGGACGGCATGTCCGTCTCGCAGCTCCGCGAAGCATGGAAAGCACGGCTTTCCAATGCGGAACAAGACAGCCTTCAGGAAGCACAGCGGGGGCAGGAAGGAAATACGCCCGGCGCGGGGCAAGCAATGGATTATGCTCTGTCGCATTGTTTCGAGCGCGCCTCCGCCGTTCCTGAGAAAGAACTCCTGAAAACCGCGCTGATTCATAGCGTCGGCAGTGCAAACGTGAGCGACGTGCAGGCGGAATTATCGCGGGACAATATCCTCCGCCGCGCCAAGGGCGGCATACACTACGCCACCACCAGAGAAGTGCTGCAGGAAGAAATCACGATGCGGGATTTTGTCCGCGAGGGAAGGGGGCGTCATGTCAAGCTCGGCGGCATCAAGCCGCCTGCGCTTGATCCGGAATTAAGCCAGGAGCAACGGGGCGCGGCGCTCGTCATTCTGGGCTCGCGCGATACCGTAACGGCCCTGAAAGGCGGGGCAGGAACCGGCAAGACACGTATGATGCAGGCCACCGTCAAAGCGATTGAATCCTCCGGCAAACAGGTCTTCACCTTCGCGCCGTCTTCAGAAGCCTCGCGCGGCGTTCTGCGCGGCGAAGGCTTCGCCAATGCGGAAACCGTCGAGCGCCTGCTGATCGATCCGAAGATGCAGGCCAATGTCAACGGCCAGGTGCTCTGGATTGACGAAGCCGGGCTGCTCTCGGTCAAGGATATGAAGCGGCTCTTTGACGTGGCGAAGCAACAGAATGCCCGTGTGGTTTTAAGCGGAGATACGAACCAGCATAACGCCGTTCTTCGGGGTGACGCGCTGCGCCTGCTTGAGCGCGATACGGGAATGAAAACCGCCATGCTGAAAGAGATCCGCCGTCAAACCGATGCGACTTACCGGGCGGCGGTCAAGGCCATCAGCGAAGGCGATGCGCTTGGGCGAGACGGCGGGACGCGCCTCGAAGCCGGAATGAAAATGCTCGATGACATGGGTGCGATTTCCGAGGTCAAGGGCGAGGAAAGATACCGCAAAATCGCCTCCGACTATGCGGAGGTAACTTCCACGAGGAAACACGGCGGGGGCTTCAAAACGGCGCTGGTAGTGTCTCCGACGCACAGGGAAGGGGAAAAAGTCAGCGAGGCCATACGCGACACGCTGAAGGCGGGCGGAAGGCTCGGCAAAGACGAACGGCAATTCCTCTCCCTGCGCCCGCTTAATCTGACCGAGGCGCAGCGCTCGGACAAGGGCGCATATCTTGGCGGGGAGATCGTGCAATTCGTGCAAAACGCCAAGGGCTTTACGCGGGGGGAACGGGTCACCGTCACCGGCGCAAATAGCGACGGCGTCCGCGTCCGGCGCACGGACGGCAGCTCGACGTTCCTGCCTCTCCATGAGGCGAAGAAATTCCAGCTCTATGGAGAGGAAAAAGTCGCGTTTGCAAAAGGGGACAAGCTCCGCATCACGATGAACGGGTTAGTCGAGCGGGAAACACGGCGGGGGCTGCTGGGGAAGAAGGCCAAGGACCGGCTCGACAATGGGGCCGTTTATGAAGTGGACGGGTTCACCCGCAACGGCGATATAAGGCTTAACAATGGCTTCGTCGTCCCGAAGAATTACGGCGGCATCACGCATGGTTACGTCGTCACGTCGCATGCGAGCCAGGGCAAGACCGTCGATGTGCCGCTGGTCGCGCTCGGCCAGGAATCCTTCACCGCCGCGAATAAAGAACAGCTCTATGTTTCTGTATCGCGTGGCAGGGAGTCCGTGCGCCTTTATACCGATGACAAGGCCGCGATGATGGATGCTATCCAGCGAAGCGCCGCCCGTTTCTCGGCGACGGAGCTGATGGGGGCTGAGCCGCCCAAGCGCAAATCATCCTTGACGCAACGGCTCATCCGCAACGGCTTTATCCAGCGGGCTTATACGGCGCTGCGTGAGCGCATGGCGGCCTATTCGCAACCGATTCACTATCCGCAGAGGGAGGGACCTAGCCTTGAGCACTAGCACAGCGAAGCGCCCGGAATTTCTCAGAAAAATGATGGCGACCGATACACCCCGGCATGAGCCGGAGGTCGAAGAGGCGGAAAGGTCGCTGAAAGAGGCGCGGCTCGCAATCCCGACGCCAATGCTCGATGTGGTGTTCCGCGATGGGAAGGTGCGAAGTTTCAGCTATGTGTATCTGGCGGAAGTGGAATTTGAGCCGGGCGACAAGCTAACGCTGAAATTTACCAGCGGCGCGGCGGTGATTGTCGAGGGCAGGCGTCTTGAGCGCTACCGGCAATCGGTCCGGCTGCATCGGGCCGATGAGATCCGGGAGTGCGCGGAAAGCGAGCTGGAACTGGACGGGCAGGGAATTTCGCAGGTCGAGAAAATCTACATTACGGAAGGGGACAAGCTGTGACACAGGACATGGTAAAGGCACTAAGCGACGATGAGCTAGTGCAGGTCGTCGCATGGGCGCAAGGAGAGCAAAGGGAGCGGGCCGAACTGAGGAAGCGCGAGACGATTGCGAAAATCAGACAAATGGCGGAGTCAGTGGGGGTGTCCGTCAGCATTGGAGGTGTACGAGGCAGACCCAAGGCAGTTGATCCAGGGAAGGCCCGCAATAACCGTAGACCTTAGTCTCGCAATTAACTAAGGTCGCAAGTTGATTAAGCTATCAACTGGCCATCTTTTCACGCAATTGTTCCCGTGACTCAAACCAGCGCACTACTTTTATCGAGAGTTACGCTCTGCGTTCTCTTAGTCATGGTCGTCTTGCTGCAGCAGGCATTCTCCCACATTCTCACTCTGGATGACGACAACTCAATGATTGTCGGAAGATATATAGAAGGCATGTTCTTCGGTGAAGACGACACACTGTTTCACTATTCAGGGGTGGAATACGGATTGCTGGGTATAGCTGACAGCCGGGCCGGATGGTCTTTTAGCATGTTGGTGACGTTACCTGTAATTGGGTTACGCCTTTGGAAGCTTAGAACGAACGGCAGGAACTGGAGATCAGTCGGAGTCGCTGCTCTTACCGCATGTGGCTCTCTGTTCGCTCTATGGGTGCTGGCTGATACCAAGGCGACAAGGGAAACTGTTGAACTATTTCAAATGCAGTTTGCGTTGTTCAATGGCTATATTTTCGTCCTGACGATTAGCTGGCTGACGGGTTGGACATTACTGGCGATCAATCAGTACTTTCGGGATGTTAGCCTAACTACTGCGGGAGCGTCGGCCCTTCTAATCTCGATTATATTCCAATCGGTCGCCGGCGTTGTAAGGTACATCACACCGTTGCACAAGATATGGTGGTATTAGCGTTGGGTAGCAGTGACTGAGAAACCTAAATTAGTAGTTGACGGCTATTGTGTGCCATCATCGCACTGCCCTGCGAACTGGCATCTTACATACGCTCGGCAATTGTAGTAAGCCTGACGCTTCGTAAATCCTAGATTTGCTCGCTCCACTGGCGGCGAACCCCAAGGTACAGTTAGCATCGCCATTGGGGAAGCAGTTTCTTGAAGAATGCTTCCATCGGGTGAAAGAGTTTCAATTTGCCCCTTGGTAAAGACATAGTCTCCGCCTGGGGAATGTGATAGCTGTGTTTTCACCTCCGAAAAAGGCACCTTTGTTGAGTCGTCAAATCGATCGCCGCCGTAAGTAAAGACCCAAGGGCTCCGAGAGCTGGAATCGGTGCCAGGAAACTTGCTCGATATTTCGTTGTCACAAGTAACCAGCCAAGCCTGGGTTCCGGCGATTGGCACAAGGACTGGCGGATTGTACTTCAGAGCGATGTCCGGTGAACGAAACAGAGAGCCGGGGAAACCAATATCCTCTTCAGCAAAACCGATATTTGCGAAGGAGACGTACCCAGGTGTAACAAAAACTGCACCCCACATTGCAGCGAAATATTCCGTGTCTGGGTGCTTGGGTGAAGCGCGAAATCCATGGTCCGGCGATTGCAGAGGCGGCGCTACGAGCCTTTGGAAAATTAACCCCATGGGTTGCAAGACGGTGAAAGTTTTCGATGCCGACGAATTGTCGTCGAATTTTGCCGTTACGACAATGTTGTCGTTAGCATAGGGTGCCGCCATGCACGCCTGAGTGCCATAAACTTGTTGAGATGACTCACTTCTGGAACATGCCTGGTACGGGTATTGCAACGTGGTCTGCGAACTGCCGGTAAGGATGGCGTTGTTTGAGTTAGATGTGATCGTCCATATCGCTCGTTGGTTGCTTGAAAGGAGCACTGATTCGCCAACACCAATGCAACGGCGTGAAGGCTGGGTTCCTGGAACAGAAGCAAAAGTCTGAGATGTGATCGGGCCAGAAGTCGCGATACAGCCACCAGGCATGTCGGATATCGTGATACCAGCAAGAAATGGGGTGCCAGCATACCCTAGTCCATAACTCTTAAATGTGATGCTGGTTAGACTATCTTGGGAGAATCTAGAGGGCAGAGTAATCTCCTGCATATCCAAACGTACTTGCCCTCCTCCGAAACGGGCGGTCCCCGCGATACCAGTCGCCGTATTGCAGAAACCATCTTGGTTGTGATCGCGAATGTTGTCGCCCTCGGTCAGCGTGTAGACATACGGAGTGGACGTTGCTCCAAGGAAGTCGAGTTCGCCGACAGCAGTCCCGCACGATCCAAACGCGGAGTTGATCAGGGTGTAGACCGTTACGACTCCTCTGATGTTTACGGGGATCGAAAAGCTCTGCTCACTTCCGACGGTGAGCCCTTGAATAACTGCCGTATCTGAATTAGGTGGGATCGTGGCGAGGGTGAACGGCACACCATTGACCGTTAGCGGGCCGCCTTTAGGCGGATAGTCTGCGCCATTCGTGTATTCAGTAATCAGGTCCGCGTTAACGAGCGAGGAGATATTTACCTGCGTGGTGTTCTGCGCCCGGCTTAGCGCAGACAGAAGGAACGAGATCAAGAGCAATGTTCGAAGTGAGGAGCTAAACCTGAAAGTGCATTTTTTCACGACAATCTCCTTCGGAGATGTACGTCCTGCACGGGCGAATGGTCCGCGTGTTTGTGCGGATCATGGGATCACGATTTGATTTGACCTTGCGTTGCGCAAAATGTGCCGAGACGAAGAGCGCTCAGGTACACAGGCTCAAGTGCTGGAAATGCTAGCACGGAAATAGAGAGACAAGCTCGAAATTTTCGGGTGCGAATTCCTTGTCGGCTAAAGTATTGATAGTTTTGATCCTCACTCGAAGCTCAATCGAATGGCACACCATGTTTGCTCGGAGTTCTTAACAACTCTCTCGAATCACACGCAGGCCGGGAGCCCCTGATACCGGACCCAGTGAAACGCGATCCGCAGACTCAGTACTCAACCCAGTGCGTGGCACATGAGTTCACGCTCGCGGGCAGCTTCACGTTCCCGGTGAACCTTCATGGTCCACATTCCCTCGGAAAGAAGCGCCGTCGCGATGGAGGCAATGCGGATGTAGCGCCATTGACGACCTGGGTCCTTCACGAATTCGCTGATGACGAGCGGTGCGAGAATACCTGCTTCCCTGATCCAGTGTCCCATCGCGCCCATCGACGTATGCGGGCGGTGGAAGACCTGCCGGTGTGCAGCCGCGTACTCTTTGACCGGAGCGTGATGATGTGAAGCATGCGGCATTGTGCCGAACTACCTATTGTGGTTGCCATCACCACTTTAGCCATAGATGTAGAGATTTCAAGTGATTTCAAGCGGGGCGATCCGAAGACCGCCCCACTCTGGCGGACTTCAGGCATGCTTCCGGTCGCGCTCCCAGATGAGAGTGTAACCGTGCTCACTGCCGGTCTTGACGAGGCGGCAGAGCAGTGGGCTCCAAGGCCTGGAAAAGGAAGAACCACGGCGGGGGCTGAGGACCGACAAGCAAGAGAGGCGGGACGTATGGGATAGGGCTGAGATCGCCTCAGACGTTGTAAAGGCGGGTGACGGATTCCTGCTGAGGGGTGGGAGTTGAGAGCGCCTTCGGGGGCTCGTGAGGATCGAATGCTGCTTCCTTCCGCGAACCTTCCAGGATCTTCTCCTGAATGCGCCCAGTGATTTCTGCGGACCTCTCTTCCGCCCGGCGCTGGTCGTTTTGCAGGGCCTTCGCCGCATCGACTTCCATATCGGAAACGCCGATACTCACAATGACATTTTCTCCCGTACTCAGTTTGACAAGGATGGCGTCCGTCGGCTTTGCCGTAAAAGTCTGTTCAAGCCATTTCTTCCTTTCTTCCAGCTGTTGCATCGGATCGCCCTCTTTGACAGGGGAAAAAGAAGTGGTGAGTATTGAAGGCAGATCGTCCCGAATGTGTTTTATCTGTTCTACGGCGACAATTCTGTTGACGTCTTCGTTTGACATCGCTTCGATATAGTAGTTGTCGCTACCGTGAGACGTCAGAGCTGTGCTCATGTATGGCGTAACGACTGACATATCGGCGGCGGTGACGCGCTCCAGTGCCGCTGCAGTCTTCTTGGCTTCCTCCCGCTGGTGCTTCTGTAAAAGCATCAGCTCGGCGAGGTTCTTATCGTCTAGCTGCTTTTTAAATTCTGCGTCTTCCTGCCGTTGCCTCTCCTGTTCTCTCTGCTCCAGCAACGCCTCGGCGAGCAGACGTGTCTTGTGCTCTGCTTCCTCCTGGGGGCTGATGATGAAAGCATAATAGGGTTCTTCCGAGGCAGTGCTAGCCATATGTGTGCTGTCGTCAATGGTACGAACTAATGATGGGTAAGTACAGTTACAGATTAATGACAGTAGAGCAGGCTCTTCGGTATGTCGAAAAACTATGACCAGCACCATAAGGGACTGATCTGCCTTAAGAGTATTTTGATGTATGACGTCAGCGATTAGGGACGGCCTGTCCGTTCTCGCAATGTTGTCCAGCGTCTCTAAGCCTTTCTTGTTTCTGCGCAATGTCTCTGTCGGAGTTATGCAACCGATCTTGCTCACAAAGCTCAGATTGTGTTGACTCGAATCCGAGTATCGCCGCACCAATGATTCCCATAGCTGCCAATTCGAACATGCCCTTTCGCTGCTGTTGCTCTTGCGCGGCGTCGGCAGCTGCCTCCTTCTCTTTCTGAATCTTTAGTTCTTGCCCGCGTTTTTTCCAGTATTGGGCGGAAGAAGGATTTGCACTGGTGCCGTCGCCGCGCGCGTACAGGGACGCGAGCATGTAGGCTCCATAATCGCTTCCGTTCTCGGCGCTTTTCGTCGCCCACTGAAATGCGGCGGCAGCGTCTTTCTGAACTCCCAGTCCATCGTGCACACAATAGGATAAATAGAAAGCGGCGAGCCCATCTCCCTGAATAGCCGCCACATAAAGCCAGCAGACAGCCGCTGGCATATCGTTCTTCCTCTGCGCAACCACGGCCCTCATATATGCCCACTGAGCGCCCACGTGAAGCTCGTTGGCGCTTGAACACGGGACATCGTTATACAGTGGCAGGGATAGACGGTGGAAATCGCTGTGACCTTCTATTCTGAGATGATCAGGATCCATGATGCCCAACGCACCTGGAATCATGTTTCCACCCGATACACCCATTCCCGCCTCGAAACCATTGAGATCCATCACCTGCACGCGGAAAATGTCGTCATTCTTCTCGAACTCGCCCCGAAAGAACTCCTGCCCCGTTGACGTCAAATCGTTTCGAAGCAGCTCCGCGCTTATTTGAAAAACTTTGTGATGAATTCGGATCGCGGTGGGCGCCCAACGCGACGCATAGTATCCTTCCCAATCCCCATTAAAGTCCATAGCCAAAGGGCGTCCATTTCTTCCGCTTGGTACACCCGGCGGCGGGGAAGGGTAATTTGCTGGTATGGGCGAATTCTGAGTAGTTGCCTGAGTGATCTGCTGTGCCTCCCCTCCAGCCAGTCCTTTATTTTGCGAATTATTCGCCGTCGTCCCAGGGGCTGCGGAGGCACTCATTGCCTCCTCAGGTGTGAAAGCACCTTGTATCTCGCCAAACCAGGTGTCGGATCGGGGCTGGTTTGGACGGTCGCGGTCGAAATACACGACACCGCCAGTGACGTGCTTGCCGTCGATCTCGCCGAAGTAGAGGGCCGTCAGGCCGCCGAGCGCGCTGTCATCAATGCGGCGCACCAGAAGAAAACCAGGCGTAAGGTTTTCGACGATCATAGGGCGAGGGTGATCGCCGAGCCATCCCTGGCCGTTACGATTTGGAAACGTCCAGGTGATGGGGTACGCGCCAGACTGTAGGCAGCGGTTGCTTTCGCATTCACGGAGTGTGAACGGAAATCGCGGCAGCACTCCGGTCATTGCCGATGTGAGGCCAGCGGGCGAACCTCGAAGGATGCCTTTCCAAACAGCGGTGCGAGGGGAGTTTGCCCGATTGACATCGTAGTAGATAACAGTGCCAATGATGTTCTGGCCGTCGATGCGGCCCAGGTAGAGGGCGCGAAAGCCAGATTTATCGGCGCGGCGGACGGCGATCGAGGAGGCATCGATATGCTCGACGGTGAGCGGCTCGTCGCCGCTGTCAAAATGGCCAAAGCCGTGGGAGCCGGAAAACGACCAGCGGGGATCTTTAGGACCTCCTGGAGAGCAACCGGAGTTTTCGCATTCGGTGATCTCTGCAGTTTGGTGCTGGCAGTAGGCTCTGCACGAGAGGACGAGAAAGCAAGTAAGCAGACCTTTTGTGAACCCGGTCGCCATCATACCCAGAAAATATAGCGCGTTTCGTCCCCCAGGTTCTCAAAAATCTCCAATGAAGGACAACGATGAGCCGGAGCCGCTGAACGGATAAAGGAGCGTTCCTTGCTGCGGGCAGCAGGTTGCAACCCGTGGCCGCTTATGCGGCCACGTCATCATTCTGGACATTGAAGCCGTGAAGAAAATCCACGGCCTTCTGGGCATGTGCAGCGGCGCTGAAGATGGCGCGTTTATCGTTCTTCAGGACCGTTAGCCAATCTGCGATATAGGATGCATGGTCATCGCGCACCTCCGGCGTGATGGTAAGATCCGCGCAAAGGAACGCACTCGCCAGCTCGGCCACCAGCTCCTCCTGGGCGTAACCCGCGTCGCCCCATGACTTGCGGCCAAAACTGCGATCCAGCCGCGTCGGGTGTTTCGTCCAGTGGACGCTCTCATGCGCCAGTGTGGCGTAAAAGCTTTCCGCGTCCCTGAACGCTTCGATGACCGGCATCTGGATATAGTCGCCGTCGTTGCTGTAAAAGGCGCGGTCGCCTCGGTAGCGGATATCCGCCTTCGTCGCGGCAAAGAACGCCTCGGCAGGCGCGATACGCTCGACGGTGGTATTCAGCGCTTCGGGCTTTCCGTAATACTGCTCAGGCAAACCCTCAATTTGCTCGACGTTAAAAACCGTGTAGCCCTTCATATAGTGAATCTCGCGCTCGGTTTCCTCGCCATTCTCATCCTCCTCGATACGCGTGATGGAATCCGCCTTTACGACAAGGGAGCCTGTCTCGCCCTTGCGGACATGCGCTTTCAGCTTTATTGCCTGGTCGAAGGTCATCCACATGGGGGCGACGAAGCCCTTGGTGACCGCCTCGGCCCATAGCATCAGGATGTTGATGCCGGAGTATGGAACGCCGTTATGCCGTAGTGGCCGAGTGATGCGCCCCGCCGTGTTTCCTGCATTCCAGGGTTTCATCCAAGTGCGGACGCCCTGCTCCAGGTCCGCGATGATCTTGTTGGTGACGCGCGTGTAAACGTCTTGCTTCTCGATGCTCATTTTCCGCTCTCCTTTGATGGGTCCGGGAATTCGAACCGCTGAGAGCCAAAAAGACGGGCGCAAGGAGGCGTGCCGTCACCTTGAGGGGAACGGCCAACACGGGAGCGAAGCGAATGGAGCGGGCAGCGCCGTTGACGGGACGCCGCGTACGGCTAGGGTCGAAGCAAGAAGGTTCGATTGTTTCCGGCCCACGGAGAGTGGCTGAGTATCGAAGGGACAGAGCCCAGCGTTGCCGATGTTGGTCGCGCGGAAGCGGGCGGGATTATGTGAGAAGGGGAGAAAGAGTGCGAGGAGTCAGTCTTGCTGTTCGGATACAAGCTCGATGGCCCAATGCGCAGGCGCTCCGGTAGCTCCCGTGCGATGGGAAGAAGCACACAGATAAACTGGAGCAGGCTTCTTCCGGCAATATTTACACCTCAGCCTTGCGAGCACTTCGGCAAAGGTTCGATTACCGTACCAGCGCATGAGGCCCTTCACAGCACAGCTCGCACTACGCCCACCGCATCTTCGGCAGCGAATCTCCAGGACACACTCTGGCCAGTCTGACAGCAATTGGCTCGGAAGGAATTTCGGGGGATGCATGGGTAAGGTCCGCGAAGGTGAGCACCAATCATCTTGATTACTGTTACATATATCAAGCGGCAAGATTCCCATCGCCTTTCTCGCGGACGACGATATCATCGCTCACATGCCGGGACCTAAGGCAAACCGTGGAAGGAAAGCGTGGCTCGTAACGTGGGAATGGGCCGGAGATCATGCGAAGCGCGCCGATAAAGTGGCCGCTATTCTAAATCCGCGTCTCGGCGGCGAGCGAGTCAGGGAGCTGGTTGAATTCCTCTATATTTTCCACACCGCGTCTCTGAGCGAGAAACTGAGCCGGGCGGCAAACAGAGACCAGAATCCATATCCCGCGAAATTTGGAACGCTGAACGGAGTCGCATGGGAAGGAGAAATCCATTGTGGCCCCAATCCATGGCTGCTTGCGCGGCTCGTGGATGATTTGATTGTGGAGCGCGATCAGGACGGCAAAGAGCGGGCGACATGGAAAGAACGTCCGAAGCCTGATATGAGCTGGACGCGTGACGAAAGCCTGAACGGATAGTCCTATGAGCTATCAATTGAATGAAAGGACGTTATCACTTGCGCATGAACGATCTTCGGCTCATGTTTCTTGATGGCTTACTCTGGTATCTCGAAACCCGGAATTGGGCATTCGAGAAGCTCAGGTCATGCCCGATAGGTTCGCAAGGGCTGGACATCAAGATGTACCACTATCTGTATTTCTCGAACCTGTTCGGCGCAGTGGACATCGTGCGCGACCATAGCAAGGAAATCCGCGAAAAGGCCGATTTCGAGGAAGTAATTCGGCGAGGGTTTGGAAATGCTGACGACTATCAATATGCGCGGGAATTGCGTAACGCGATTGTGCATCGCGGCTTAAACCCTGCCTCAGCGGGTCACGCCGATGACAAAATCCTCTATATGCTATGCCCGCCAATAGTGAGTGACAGGGCAGGAAAGAAGCATTATTCGTGCACTTTTCTATACACGGTCCAATTAGCGGAATGCTGCAATCAGATTGTCAATGCGGCGATCTTTGAATTTCTCGATAGCCATGATTTCCTGAAGTCCGCCGAAATGACGGTCAGCAAGGAAAAGACGCTCGAAGCCGTCAATAATTCAACCGCGATGCCGGATTGGGCAAAGGCAATGGCGGCACAGGCCTTCGATAACATCGACTTTGAGCAGATGGCAACAACGATAGCGGAAACGCGGATAAATCACCTTAAGGACCTGCTGGGTTATAAGTGATGTGAGCCGTTCCCGTCGCGCTTGACTCTTAACCCGATAAAATACATTATCGCGTTAGGAACAACAGTCCGGGCAGGGTGGTGGCAAACGAGCTAGTTAGTATCAATAGCGACCGCAAGCTGACGCCGGACCAGTATCGTGACCTCGCCGACGTTCCCCCTGAAACCGAATGGCTCGCCAACATCACCAATGAAAAAACAAAGCGCTTCTATAAAAGCGACGTTGCGGAATTCATCGCGTTCACGGGGCTGAAGGATTCTGCAGCGCTGCGCACCGTGGCGCGGTCGCATGTCATCGCCTGGCGCAAGGATATGGAGACACGCTCGCTGGGCGCTGCCACTATCCGGCGCAAGCTCTCGGCGCTGTCGTCGCTGTTTGATTATCTCTGTGAGCGCAATGCCGTCATCGGCAATCCCGTGGACGGCGTCAAGCGTCCGGCAACCAATAATAATGAGGGCAGCACCCCTGCCCTCGGCGATGCGCAGGCGAGGCGGCTTCTGGAGGCCCCTACCCTGAACACGCTGAAGGGTGTAAGGGACCGTGCAATCCTTGCCACCCTGCTCTATCACGGCATCCGCCGTGAAGAGCTTTGTCTGCTGCGCTTGCGCGACCTGCAGAGCCGTCAGGGCGTCATGCATTTCCGCATTAAAGGTAAGCGTGACAAGATCCGGTTTGTTCCCGTTCACCCGATGGCGCTGCGGCTCATAGAAGAGTATTTGCAAATGGGGAAACACGGCGGGGGGCAGGTGCATAAAAGCCTCGACGAAGCCTTGTTCAGGCCAGTGAAAAACAACCGCACAGGGAAGCTCGATAAGCACCTTGATCCCGGCTCTATTTACCGCAATATCCTGCGCAAGTATGGGCGTGAGAGCGGCATCAATGCAGAAGTGAACGGGCTGTGTGTACATTCATTGCGCGCAACGGCGGCGACGAATGCCCTCTCAAACGAGGCGGACATTGCCAAGGTGCAGGAGTGGCTCGGTCATGCGAATGTTTCCACTACCCGCCTCTACGACAGGCGAAAGACTCGGCCGGAGGACAGCCCTACGTTTCATGTGAAGTATTGACGAGAGCCCTTCGGATGCTCGGAATTCATTAAATCGAGGAGGATCTGTGTGCGATGCCGTCAGACAGTTTAAATCGGCGTATGATTGTCGCGTCTGCATATTGGCAATCAGGGTCGTGAGACCACTATGTTTAGCCTCCGCAATGTGTCGGTGCTAACCGTCCTATTCTGCCTTTTCGCGCCCTCTAGCGTCCCACAGAGCACGCCCGGCAATGGCAACAAAAAGTCCACGGGCGGAGATACTACGGACAGCAAACCTGCACAAACGCCGGGAGCCGCCGCGCCCGCCTCAATTTCAGCTCAAAGCTATGCCCTCGCATACAACGGTCTTCATGGAGACTCTTACAAGATTGCGGAACGGATCCTCCTGAACATCGGCGCTGCTGCAGCTACTAAGAAGATCGTTATACTAGACAGGTCGACTATCGACGACCTCGCGGCACTTCAAGTCGCAAAATTAGAGATTAACTTCTTATCTCAGCAACTATGCTACATCCGGAATCCTCCGCCGGGAGCGGCAGCGGGAGGTGCTGACCCGCTCAGCGGTATCAGCAGCATCATCTCGGCAACCGCAACTCTATTGCAAGTTCTCTCTCCAAGCTCAACGAGCACCAATGCAGACATCAAGATAGCGGATGAAATGCTTGAAAGCGAAGTGGCTGGCGCCCTTCAGTTAAAGGGCTATAGCGTCTATCTTCCTCGCGTGTACCTTCCCACTCCTCAGCTGATGGTGGCGGCACTGAATGATGTAAGCGGCGGGTGTCCCTATCAACCCTCCGATAACCTTGCAATAGCATACGATCGGCTGATGATCTCTTACGTGGAAACTCAGGTCCTTCTTACAGGGTCGACTCTGAGCGAAGGCCAGAAAACGGCGCTCAAGACCCTCCTAAGCCGAATTGATCGATTCAGGAATGACATAGAGGGAAGCCAGTCGCAACCATCGCCCAAGGCTACGCCACCAGTCGATCCCACAAAAGCGGATCCAACCAAAGGCCAGAATACTTCAGATATGTCAAAGACGGATACTGCTTCAGTTGCTTCGACACCGGCCCCGCTATTACGACTTATCCGGGTTCAGGCATTCTGGGAGGACGATCTAGAAGGGTGCGTTGAGAAGCGCGACAGCAAAGAGAAAAGCAACACCAAAACTGATGTTTGCTACATACTCTATCTTCACATCGGTCAGGCTGCCGGAGGAACAATCACAAGAAAATGGGTGTTTCATCCTGACTGGTATTACTATTCCGGCGGATCCATAGCTTCCTTCTCGCTTCTGAGCTTTTCGACAGGAAAGGTCTTGGCGAGTGGTGTGTACACGACCGTCACAAACTACATGAAAGAGGATCAGTTCAAAGGTGAATACAACGCGAAGCACCGATTTGTCGACGCGGGCGTCGATGAAAGGAAAATCGAGACGGCCCCATAGCCCTCTAATAATAGCAATGAGCGTGGTCACCTGCCTTTGCGCCTGCAAGACTGCACCACAGCAAGGAAAACCTACTCCGCCATCGGGTGCCTCGCCAGCACTAAGCGTCTTGCCAGGCGAAGCTACCTTGGTTCAGAGCCGGTTGCACAAATATACACAGGACCAAACGAACTGGTGTTGGGCCGCGACATCACAAATGGCTATCGAGTATTTTAAGCCTCAGATTCAAACTAAGCAGTGCGATGTCGCTGGTGAGGAAATTGGACCGAAGGGGTCACCCTTTAAATGCTGTCCGCGTGATCCAGCTTGTAACGTACCCAAATGGCCTCAAAAAGTCTTTTCTGATCGAAGCATTGATTATTCAGTAAATCCAACTGCTTTGAGGCCGGACGATCTGAAGAGGCAGCTTGTCGCGGGAAGTCCTGTGCTATTTTCATGGCAATGGAAACGAGGCAATGCGCACATGCAGTTAGCATACGCGTATAAGGTGGTCGACGGAGAGATGTGGATAAGTGTTCTAGATCCGTTGTCCGAGCGCACTACGATATCTTATGAAGAATATGTTCAATCGGAAGATCACACGCATACGCTCGATTATTATGCATTCAGGAGTCATCCATGAGAGTTCTGCGATCTGTGACTCTCGCCATGATGCTAGTCTGCTGCCAAACACTAGGCCGCGCGACTGAACCCCCTGGAGCGGATGCGGAAGCCGCACACGCCCTTGAGGTTGTAAAGAAGCTAATCACTCCTGAGAACTTCAAGAGCTATGGCCTCAGCTCTTATGAACAGGTTTCGGCACTAAAGCTTGGACGCGGCATCGATGCGTTCTATGTATTTAATGATGACTTGAAATCCTTTAATTCAGCAAAGCCTTCTGGTGCTTTTGTGACAGCGTCACAAACTAAACTCTATCCCGTGATAGTTGAGGGTGAAGGTAAGCTGCTGATTACCATACGTTTCCGCGAAGGGCGGTGGCGAATAGCCAGCTTTGGGCAGTCGAGCGAAGCTTACAATCTGGCTCACATGATGGAAAACCTGCACCAACTTGATAACCAAGAAAAGGGTCCTTATGTGATCGAAATACCGTCGTTTAATCTAGCCTATGCGTCGCTTAGCGTGCCAAATAAAGATTCCGATCTCACGCTTTTGCCTCTAAGCCCAGAGTCGCTTAAGGTCGCCAAACCTGGCCTCTGGAATCAAAACTTGTCGACGGCAGCAGTGAGCGGCATAGTCAATGGGAATGAGCTGTTTACAATCTTGGCAAGTGAGGCCCAAAGGCTCGGCGAGCCTCCTGTCACCCCTCGATAGCAAGAACCTTCCGCGAGATTAACCGGATTATCACGAGGCGAGAGGGAGATTTCCGTCACACTTTTCGATAAACAATTCTAGCTTCATCCTCAGTCTGGAGATAACCGGCCTCGAGATCTGGCGGAAGTCCTGCCAGATTTGCGCCTTCATGGTCCACAACATGGGCGTAGTAGAACCAGACCGCTTTCTTTGCCGCATCCAACGCCGGAATGAACATGATCGGGTCCGAGTCCAGGTGCGCAATGAACTTGTCGCGGTAGCGTAGCATGATGTCGATGTCTTTCTGAAATCCTGCCTCTTTGGTTCCGATATGAAGCAGCAGTCCCGCCCTGAATTCATCAGGATTGCTCACGATGTTTTTCCAGTAGTGCTTTCCCTTTTTATCCGCAAAGAGCTTGCACCATTCGAGCACACACATATCAATGAAATTGCCGTTCACCGCCCGCCAGAATGTGAATGTTGTGTTGGATTCCTTCTGGAGATGCAGATAGTCTGTGCTGCGCCCGACGCGGTAATAAGCAAGGTTTCGCGCAAAGGAGCAGCATAGGATGAGGACGCGGCGTAACCGATCCTGTCTCGACATTGAAGGATGAGGGATCATCTCACGGATCAAGGTGCCGGGATGATGGCAGCAAAGAGATGGCCAGCTTCGCGAAGAGTGGCTGGCACTAAAGGCGTGACCGCAGATAAATCCGAGCAAAAGCGTACATCAGTGACGGCGGCGGACAGCGGTCCCGGTATCTGAGGTATATCCAGCGAGTCGAAGAACTGTAGCGATTCCCTTGCAAGCTCTATATCAAAGCGCTCCTCCATGGCCTCCGCCCAGCCTGCGCCAAGCGTGGCATACAACACAGCATCGAAGCGAGCTAGCAATCGGGGATCGGGTGTCAGCATCGCACGTATCTCTTCCGTGAGTTGAAGTAGCGAGACCCCGCCTCCAATATTCTCTACAAATACCGAGGCCACTACCAGGCGAGCCTGTGCCGGTGGTGTTAACTGAAGCATCGAGAAATGGTGGACCCGAGTTCGTGTGCTGCTGCTCTTGACTTCGATACGATGTCGTCCACTGACGAAGTCAATATGCTCTTTCGGCGTTCCATGCCATGCTCTCGCCACATCTTGCGGATTGCTGGAAGTGCGAATGACAAATAATTCTGCCCATAAGCCCTGAACCGATTTCTTGGCAGGCATCGTGAGGGCCTGGAATAAATCGACCAGCCCCGAGATAGCTCGTCGCACCGCAGCCGCTGTGGGAGTTGCTCCCAATGTGATGATTATTGGCGACAGGATTCTCAGAAAATGCGGGAATAGGGACGGATCAAGGTTCGAGCACTTCACAATAGTGAACGTGCCCTCTTCCTGGTGATTGTCCGGTCGTGTTATGAGGCACGCTACTCCATACGAGACGATGAGATTCTGAAGCCGAATTGGGGATGTCGGTGAAGCGGCAGGCGCTTGGCGCAATAAGAGACATGGAGACCCGCTTGAGTCCTTTGCAAGCCGATAATTGTCATAGCCCGGAATCGGCGCTGCTGAGAGACTTCGACCTGTCGGCTGCTCCAGCGGCAGAACCAGAGAATCGAACAACTCTTCCAGGAGTGCGCTCACAGTCTCAGCTCCGCTCCTGCACTAGCCAGTCTTCCGCCATGCTCTGCGGAATCCATACGGCAACCGTCGGAACGTTATCAGCGATCATTGATCCCTGTCCCTTCTGCCGCACTTGAAGAGTATGAATCTGAATCGTTACGCCTTCCGCAGCACGCTCTTTATCGTCACCGGGATAGACCATGTCCTTGTGAGCGGAGTCTGCATAATTAGCGCCTTGGAACAGCGTTGGAATCTCGTCATCGTCGTTTACGCTGCGTAACCTGCTCTTTCCCTTGCTCATCTGGTAAATCGAGCACAGGGCGTTACCGTGCTCATCAAGGTAAGCCTTGATCTGCAGCAGCAGCCCGGTAAAAAGCTGCGAGTCACGCTCCACTGTTAGCCTAAGAGGGATCAGCAATTCCTCATAGACCTGCCGAAGAGACACATTTTCGGCCACGAGGTGGACCTGATCGGCTGTCCTGCGAGCATCACCGGGAGCCTCAGACCATGTAGGCTGCTGGACGAAGTCGGCGACGGTCTTTCGGTTTGCGTCGAGCAACTCGGGGGTTCCGTGTGGAACCTTGGGCCAAAACCAGTCATCTGCGATGGTGTCTTGCCGGTAGTCGAGACTTAGGACTTGACGCCGGGTCGGACTCAGCCCCGTATCCAAAAAGAATGCGCGACGCCACTCATTTAGCGGACGACCGAATGTCCCGCTCATGCTCGACATAAAACCGGAATGCGTCGCGTACGCCGTTCTCAAGGA
>Ga0206976_1128_pt1 | contig 24287 bp, 18 predicted proteins | sample Alteio_BWOrgHeat_82_FD_152926 | JGI IMG/M metagenome (GOLD analysis project Ga0206976, IMG submission 152926) | Enriched cells from forest soil in Barre Woods Harvard Forest LTER site, Petersham, Massachusetts, United States -... | ecosystem: Environmental > Terrestrial > Soil > Temperate forest >... | reverse complement strand
CTGGCGTCGTTGCATGAATGCAGGTCCGAAAAAACCCGGGCCTGGGATACTTCACTCTCTTCTCAGTCGAGCGCATAGAGATATGATCGGTGGGCTCCGATGTGGACAATGTGCGGGTCCGGCAGGCGTCTCGAGGAGCAATCGCATGCATCCAAGCGCATCTTTCGTAGTCGCTCTGCTCGGCTTCGGCCTGCTGGCGCCAGCGCAAGATCGGATGCCGGTCCAGCCCGCGCAGCAGCTTGTCGCGGACGTGATATACAACGAACTCAATGACCCCGGTTGCGATAGCTTCTGGCAATACGGCATCTTTCGGGTCTCCGGTTCGCAGAATGTCGATCGCGAACAGGTCGAGACATCCGATGGACCCATCTTTCGTCTGGTGAAAGATCACGGCAATCCTCTCGATGCAGGCCAGCGCAGGCGAGAAGAGCTGCGACTTGAGGAACTTGTTCAAAAGCCGGGTGCGATGGCCCACATCCAGCAGGAGCATTTAAAGGACAAAGCGCGGATGCGGAGGGTGATTGAACTGCTTCCCCGGGCCTTCCTGTTTGAATATACCGGTTCGAGTGAAGGCGTTCAGGTACGTCTTTCTTTTCGCCCGAATCCGGCCTTTACACCCGCCAGCCACGAAGCGCGCATTGTGCACGCGCTGGGCGGCACGCTGGTTGTGAATCAACGGCTAAAGCGGTTGATTGAGATCGATGGGCAGCTGATAGAACGTGTCGATTTTGGCTACGGTCTTCTTGGCCACGTGGAAAAAGGCGGGACCTTTGAGATTCGGCGTGAACAGGTGAGCGAGACTCACTGGAAGACGAATCTAGTCGAGGTCCACATTCAAGGCAAGGTACTGCTCTTCAAGAATGTGACTAAGGACCAGCGCGAGTCGCGGTCGGATTTTCGCCCGGTCCCGCAAGACATCAGCCTGGCGGAGGCGAAGGTGTTGCTTGATCAGGCTGCGAACACTCGCCAGGAAGCACTGTTGGGGAGCGGTGGCCCATAGAGAAGGATCTATGGTCGTCGCTGATCTCAGTGGACCACGACGAGGTCGGAGGGGCTGCCCTGGCCTGAGAGGACGGGACGCCGAGCCGCAGCTACGTGCTGTACTCGATTCGCGTGACAGCCATCGTCCGGGTCCGGAGCCCGCTAATCGGCGCCACGGACGCAGCACTGACAAATCACCAAAAGTGATCCAATGTGAGCAGACATCCGTCTGGGCCATTTCATAGAATATGGGGTAGTGAAGAGTTGGAATGACCGTTTCAAACGGCCGACCCAGCTTCTATCTATAGAGGAGGTGTCGCATGGAAACTATCTTGATCATTGTCCTGGTACTGTTTTTGCTCGGTGGCGGGGGCTGGGGATACTCTCGTTGGCGCCGCTAGATTGGGATCACAGAATGAACGCGTAACCCATATGTAACGATCTCGACAGCGCTATGCATAAGGGAAGTTCGACTCTGAGGATAAAGCCTCCAACCCTCTTCGGGCTTGCTGAACTAAGTCAGCCCACCTGAAGTCTTCCCCTGATGGGTTCTGTGGAAAGCCGGTATGCGATGCCTTCGGATGCGATTCTGCACGAAGCCCAGCAACTCCACAACGTGAGTGATCGTCTTGACTCGCTGGCTGACGAACATCCTGTCATCTCAGAAGCCCTCATCGCCATCTCAGGAAACGTTCGTCATACTGCCACGTTGCTGGAGGTGCTTGTTGTGACGAAAATGGGACCGCCCTCCGGGCCTGGTTCGGCGAATGCCTGATTGGCCATCTTCTGTTGGAACGACGTAATGAGGCACTGAGAACAGATTCTCCGCGCTGTCCGTATTAATATTATGAAGAAGAAGAGCAGCAAAAATCGGCTGGAGATCGCGAGGAAGATCATTTCCGACGTTAATAGGGAAATGCAGAAGCCCCGATTGACGGAGTCAGTCCGCAACGACCGGATACATCAGGATGCACCGATCGTCAAAGAACCTTCTGCTCGTTCTGCGAGAGTGTAAATTCGGGCCTTCGGCACGGCGCGCGACGGCTCCGCAAAAGGGAATCAGCGGTATTTACTGCCGCCCAATGTTGTCCACCGCCGCAGATTTTTTACGGTTTTGTGTAAAATTCGGCGGCGCGTCCTCGTCGCACTGACTCAGTCGTGGAGAACCACATTGAGCAGCGACTTATGTACCTGGATGCGCCCGTTGTATGTAATGAAGCCGAGCTTGCGAAAACGATTCATGAAGAAGCTGACGCGGGACCGTGTGGTCCCGATCATCTCTACCAGGGTTTCCTGCGTGATCTGCGGAATCAATGTTTCTGGCTCGCCCGGCTTGCCAAACTCCGCCAGCAATAAAAGAATTCTCGCCAAACGCTTTTCACTGGAGTTGAAAAGGTGATCGACAAGGTCGGCCTGGATTCGCATACTGCGGCCCAGTAGAAGCGCTAAGAACAGGTCGGAGAATGCATGCTCCTCGTGCATCACGCGGATCATCTCCTTCCTCTCTATCTTTAATGCTGTACAGGCGGTGATGGCAGTTGCAGTCGCCATGCGCAGATCGCTCACGGTTGCGAGCGACTCCTCGCCGAAGAAGTCGCCGGCGGAGCAAAGCGTGATTGTGGCCTCTTTGCCGTTTCTCGAAACGACGGTGAGTCTGGCGCGGCCTTTCTGAAGATACAAGACAGAGTCAGCTGGACTTCCTTGCGAAAAGAAGGCCTGCTTTGACTTTACTTGGACGATCGCCCGTCCCAGGCCGGCCTTTGCCAGAAATGTGGAGGGGTTAAAGGCAGTGTTTGAGGCTCAGTCACCTGAATAAGCCCTTTCCAGGATGGTCGTGCACGAGGGATCGGGCGAGAGCGCGACCGCCGCCAATCTGGAATAGTCGGCAGAAATCCTACTCCGATCGCCATGAGGGTCAAGATGTACGGGGTGAACGCATAGCCCAGGAAAGTAAGCCAAGTGTGGTCTAGAGGCAAAATACCGAGGTGGACGGCCCAACTGACAGCGGCCAGTCCAATCAGGGATCGTAGACCGGAGGCGGTCCCAATTAGAAATGCGTTAATGAATATAAACTTGGAACTCCTTGTAAGCTCGTCCGAGCGTTGTTGGATTGGTTGACACCGGCGCACGCTCCACTCGTCCGGGCATGGCGGATCACGACCGAGTGATTCGCTGCATCAGCTTCACCGCACAACTGGGGCGAGCTTGGAGGTGCGGGCCGTAGCGTGCGTTTATCCGCGCTTGGTTTGCGGCACGATCCGCACGGATCTGCGAAGCAGATACACCACGAAGAATTGGAGGACGGCGATAAAGAGCGGTCCAGCGCATTTCCCAAGATCATGCTCAAACAGACCGATTCCGGCATCCAGCAATTGCATGGCTCCGGCGAGCGCACCCAGGATCAACAACGCAGGCGTCGCCTGCTTGTAGATCGCCCCCAATGCGAACAAAGCCAGAGGAATTGTGCGCGCCGCCACGTACATCGCCAATAGCAGCGATGCCTCCGCTGGAACGGATTCGGCAGGGACCAGGTATTGCGGACGGATGATCGCCGCGATGGAAAAGCCGCTCGCGACCAGGACATTGATTGCCGTGACCAGCCAAGCCAGCCGAATCGCCTTTATTGTTGTCATTGATTCCTCTCTCTGAGTAAGCTCGTCCGAGCTTAGTTGGTTGATTTGACAACTTGTGTTCGCACTACGCCTGCGCGTAGTGCGAACTCTTCGCTAATCACAGAGTGGGATACCTGTTATGTTTTCCCCCTATCAATTGTCGTCAGACTGTAAGAACTACCCTCCCGAAGGGGCGGCCTTCAACGAGATAACGCAGAGCGTCAGCAGCTTCGACCAGAGGGAACGTCTTCGCCACGATCGGCTTGATCGCACCGGATTGAAGGAGAGACACAATTGCGTTCCACGCGTCCGTAACGGTCTCCCGCGGCTGACGGAACATATTGAGAGTCCGGATGCTGGCTTGCGGCACGATGAGATCTGTCACGTCAATGGTTGTCTTACGGCTTGCGGAATATCCCAGTGTTGTGAGGCTTCCTCCCAACGCGAGCGTTTTGAGCGCCTCGCTCAAGACTTCACCGCCGATCCCATCGATCACAATATCTGCGCCGTAGCCGTCGGTGATACGACGCACGCCGTCACCTAACTTCTCCCAGGAAGTATCGATGACTTCATCGAACCCGAGCGCCTTCGCCTGCTCGGCTTTCGCATGGTTGGTCGTGCTCGATATGGCGTGTTTTGCTCCCAGAGCGCGCGCCAATTGCGTGACCGCGTTGCCGACCGATCCCCCGATCGCTGGCCCCAGAACGGTTTTGCCGGGACGAAAACCAGCCAGGGTAAGAGCTATTTGCGCGGTGAGATACGCGACCGGAATGCCTGCGGCGCTTACGTCATCGATGCGATCAGGTGTCAGACAAAGATCTTCTTTCCGTACAGCAATCCACTCGCTGTAGGTCCCGTCTTCAAAGGCGCCATAGGTGCCCCAGAACATCACACGTGAGCCGGCGGGGAACTCTGTGCCGCCTCCCTCTTCCACGATGCCCGCTCCTTCATTGCCCAGGATCAACGGCGCCTTCATGCCGTGAAATTGGCCGGAGAGAATCGTATGGTCGAGCGGCGTGACACCGGCCGCCTTGACTCGCACCAGTACTTTCCCGTCTGTGACCGTTGGTTTCGAAAGCTCTACGAGCTTCAACGCTTCATAACCGCTAAATTGCTCCGCTCTCATTGCACGCATATCGCTTCTCCCTTTTCCATGTCACTCATGACCTGCGCCGCTAGGCCGCAATCCCGTGGATTATTAATGTCGCTCGAGACCACCAGCAGATCCCGAATTGGCTGAGCACTTGGCCTTCGTCGGGCAATGTGGATTACTGTTATAATCCTCATTACTGGATTAGATTCGTAATCCTGATTTGGTCGCAGATTATTTTCGAGGAGGTTCATATGGGCTATTCCAAGGCCCAAAAGGAGAAAACTCATAAGCGCATCGTTGCCATTGCCTCAAAGAGATTCCGCGAAAAGGGCCTCGCGGGATTCGGAATCGCGGAGTTGATGAAGGAAGCTGGCCTGACGGTGGGTGGCTTCTACAAGCACTTCGACTCTCGTGACGAACTAGTGGCGGAGGCACTCAGCGATGCATTCGGTGTGTGGCAGCGCCAAAAAGAAGCTGCTGAGTCCAGCGGGCAACCGCTATCCTTCGCGAAGCTTATCGACGATTATGTCAGCGATTTGCACCGCAAGAATCCAGGTGCGGGCTGTGCCTTCAGCGCATTGGCTCCGGAAATCGCTCGCAGCGACAGGCGGACTCGTGCGCTCACCACTGATCAAGTCAAGGTAGATCTTGACTTGCTTGTCGGATTGCTGCCATGCAAGGATAAGCGCGCGGCAAGATCGAGAGCGATCCTGACTTTCAGCGCGCTCGTCGGAGCGATGTCGCTGGCCCGCGCCGTATCGGATGAGGCGCTTTCGCGGGAAATCTTAAAGACGGTGGCAGATCTTCTGAAGCATCCGGCCTGAAAGGGGCAAGGCAAGATCTTCGGTGCAGCGTCTCTCGATCAGACTTGCCCTCTGCCGCCATCCACGAACAGTTCGATACCCGTGACGAAACTGGAGTCATCGGACGCCAGAAAAAGCGCGGCTTTAGCGATAAGCAGCATCGCAAGACTCAAATTGCCGTCACCGGAAGAGCCCAAAACCTACTGAAACTGAATCCATGAATTTGAATTTCCAGATTTGGAGGCAGTTTATTAGATACCGGACGATATCAGCCATCCGCATGCTTTCATGAATCGACCGGAGATATGGAGGTGATCAGGTGGCCGAAATACCGGCTATATCGAAGGTGATTTTCATAGATGCCGGCTACAGTCATTTGTCGGACACGATGACTACGCGTCCATGTGGAGCAAGCTCGGTCGTTACCGAGTCAATTGGCTCGCAATACCTATAATTCCGTTTTCAACTATCAGTAAACTGGATGAATAGCTCACCGATCTCCAAAAGAGTTCATTTAACGCAGATGCCGCTTCCGAAAGGAGTCGTCATGTCCGCTCTCCGCGTGAACGCTTCCTGTCAGGTTTATGTCGGGCTACGACGCTGATCGAGCAGCGTGTACACGCACCACGATTCAGCTGCCCTAACGCCTGCTCAGCAGCGTCTTTCAACCGAACAGACTCCATATGTGTGCCTGACTGATCCAGCACCTGCGAATAGGTGATTTCGGCCGCCAGATATTTTGCGTTGTTCGAGCCAGCGGATTGCTCCAGGATGCGAAGGCCCTTTTGCATCTCATCCAGAGCCACAGCATTTTGGCCAGCCTGAGCATAGGCTTTGCCGAGCAGCATGTAGCCCCAGCCGGTCAGTATGTGATTCTCTCCATGCGCCGCCGTCCAGAGTCTGAACGCATACGTGTAGTCAGAAATCGCCGCCGCCGTATCGCCGCCCAGAAGCGCCAGCCATCCTTGCGTCGATGAGACCTGCGCGAAGAAATCCTGATCGAGCTCGCTCGCCGGCTTCGTCTCCCGTAGCGCCCGCTCCAGATATTTCTTGCCCTTGCGACGATGATCCTCATTGATCTCCAGACTGGCAAGCGTGACACAGGACCGCGCCACGTTTGCATGGTCGCCAAGCCCCCCATACGCCCTCAGCACACTGCCTTCCATGCGCACCGCGATATGCGGATACCCCATATCGAGATAGAGCCGCGCAAAATTATCCAGCGCCGCCGCATGATTCGCTGCATACTCCCGATGCCCGTCGAGCATACGCAGCGCCTCTTCATAAGCGCTCTGCGCCTACTTCCACTCGCCCTGCTGGTGATAGGCGATGCCCAGAATGAGCTCCGCCCTGCCCGACTCTCCTTCAGTCAGCCCATTCGATTCGATGAGCAGGGAAACAGGCTGCACGACCTCGGCATACTGTCCCTTCTGCTCGAGTGCTGAAAGCTGATTCAGGCGCTTGTCCACATCTCGTAGTGCGTTTTGCTGCCCAAACAGGCTCATGCCAACACAAAAAGCCGCATAAAAATCCGGAAGCAGATCTCAGCACTCGCATGCCTAGATTATCTACAATCAGGAATTGTCGACCGTCAAGGCAATTATTGTTGACCGTCATCATACCTTGACGATCAACAATAAGAACGTGCAGAATGCCCTCATGGGTAAACCAAACGATATCGTGCAGGGCACCGTCGACCTGCTGATCCTCAAGACCATCTCTCTTGAGCCCAAGCATGGATGGGCCCTCGCCAAGCGCATTCAGCAGATCTCCGGAGACGTCCTGCAGATCCAGCAGGGATCGCTCTATCCGGCCCTCTATCGCCTCGAGCGCCAGGGCTGGATCAAGGCGCGATGGGCCGAAAGCGACAACGGCCGCCCGACCAAGTTCTATTCGCTTACCGCCGCCGGTCGCAAGCATCTCGAGCACGAAACCGAAAACTGGAAGCGGCTCTCCGGAGCCATCAACCTGGTCATTGAAGAAGCCTGAAGAGGTGCGATGTGCTCCGCGCTTTTGAAAAGCTGCGAGTAGGTTCCGGATGCTGTTCCATCCTCGACGCGCCGCCGATCGGCTGAACGCTGAGCTTGAGTTTCACCTCGAGCAGCAGATCGCCGAGAACCTTGCCGCCGGAATGAGTCGCCAAGAGGCTACGCATGCGGCCATGCGCAGCTTCGGAAATCCCACCGTGCTGCGCGAGCAGATCACCGAAGAGTGGTCGTGGACCTGGGTCGAGAACCTTCTGCAGGACACCCATTACGCCCTCCGCCAGCTTCGGCAGTCCCCAGGCTTTCTGCTCATCTCCGTCCTCACGCTCACGCTCGGCATAGGCGCAAACACGGCCATCTTCACGCTGATGAACTCCCTGTGGCTGCAAAGCCTTCCGGTGGTCGATCCGGAGCGGTTGGTGATCATTGGCGTCTCACTCGACGGTTCCCCCGCCAAGGCACAGGACGAGCCGCTGAATTTATCCATCATCGAATCGTTTGAGCATCATTTGCATTCGTTCTCCGGAATCTCCGGCTGGTGCGAATACGGAGCCGATCTCAAGGAAGGTGACTCCCGCCACGATTATCCGGGCGCCATCGTCAGCGGCAACACCTTCGACGTGCTCGGCGTCCGTCCCGCGGCGGGGCGTCTGCTCAACGCCGCGGATGACCAGCCGGGCGGAGGTCCCGATGGATGGGCCGTCGTCATCAGCCATCAGTTCTGGGTCGATCACTACCACGCCGATCCCGCGGTCATCGGCACGCACGTGACGCTGAGCGATTACAGCGTTACCATCGTCGGTGTCACGCCTGCAAGCTTCGGAGGCATCATCGTCAGCGCGCAGCCCGCCTTCTACATGCCGCTCAATTACGAGCCCCTAATGCGGCAGCGGCTCCGGAGCCCACACTGCGCCACTCTGGCAACATCGCCATCCGCACCCAGAACCGATGGCTCGGGCAGGCCTTCGTCTGCGCGCAGGTGGCTCTGTCTCTCACGCTGGTCGTGATCGCGGGACTCCTAAGCGCCACGCTCGTCAAGCTGCGCCTCGGCGATACCGGATTCCGCACCAAGAATATCGCCTCATGATCGATCTGCGGCTTCGCCCCGAAAGAGGTGTCGCGTTGACGCACCTCTACTGGCAGATGGCCGAACGCCTGCACAAAATGCCCGGCGTCAGGGACTCATCTCTCGTCGATATCCCGCCGCTGTTCGGTATCGCAAAGGCTCAGTTCAGCGTTCTCGACGAAAAAAACGTCGTCGGAATCGGGCAAACAGGTGCTGCAGTTCAACGAGATTGGCTCAAACTTCTTCTCGACACTCGGCATTTCTTTGCTCGCCGGTCGAGATTTTGTGAATCGTGATGCGGACGCCGGCACCTGCATCCTCAGCCAGGTAGCCGCAGGCAAGCTCTTCCCGCATTCTCCTGCTCTCGGTTCCGTCGTGCGCGAATATCTCTTCTCGCTCGATGCGGGCAAAGTCATGCCGAAGGACTGCCAGGTCATCGGTATCGTCAGTGACGTGAAACTGCAGGATCTGCGCATAGAGTCGCAGCCAACCGTGTACCGACCCATCGCCGTCGATATGGCGAACCCCGGCCTGATGAACCTCGTCATCTACGCCCCTTCGTTCAGCGACGCGAAGAATGCATACCTGTAGACACTGCGTGAAATCGCGCCGGGAAGCCCCGAGCTCCGACATCACTCCGATCGGCAGGCAGCTCGACGATTCGACGTCGCTTGAGCGGATGCTGGCCTCGCTCTCTGGATTCTTCGCCGGACTGGCATTGCTCCTCAGCGCCATCGGCATTTACGGTCTCTTCGCGCGCAGCGTCACTCAGCGAACAGTGGAGTTTGGTGTTCGCATGGCCCTCGGCGCAACGCGCTCTGGCGTCGTGCTCCTCGTTCTGCGCCAAGTCATCCGCATGGTGCTCATCGGCGTCGCCATAGGCGCCGTCACCGCATTCGTCTCCGCGCACTCCATCCGCAGCTTCCTCTTCGGAGTCGCGCCCGGCAGCGTCGCGGTCTTCGCCGCGGCCGGAATTCTCCTGTGCCTCATCGCGCTGCTTGCCGCATTCCTTCCCTTGCGGCGGGCTGTCAACCTTGACCCTGCCAGAGCTCTGCGGACGGAATAGCCAATACCTGAGAAGACGAGCAATTGATGCGTAGCGTCAGGTCGCGCCACGGAGTCTACCACTCCTGAGAACTCGGCTAGCTTACCGACGCGTCCGTTCCGGACGGTTTACGGGCAAACCGAAAATAATGCAAGAGGCCGATAAACCGGCTGATCGGAAGTTGACTCCGAAGCTCCTGGATCCGAGGGTGCTATAGATCTAAGCGCTGCTTTTCGCTTTTCTCGCCGCGAGGGTTGCTGAAAACCACTTTCTTGTCACCCGCGAGCAACAGGCCTGCATTACCCTTGGTCCCGATAAGTAGGCCTGTGCTTGCCAGGCGCGCGTTTTCGCGACTGCGGACACATGCAATCCTTGCCGTGACATTTTCGTGTCCATCGAAGGGCCGAACGCGCAGGGTACAGCTATCTTTGGGCTAGCTCGCTTTAGCTGTCTGGTAAGTATTCTCGTCCAAATCGCGCCGTGGACTCACTTCTAAAATCAGACATCAACGACATGAGTGTCGTTGTTCCGCCATCGATCACGAATGTCTGTCCTGTGATAAACCCAGCGTCGTCCGAGCATAAAAACGCCGCCAATTTGGCAACGTCCGAGGGAACCCCGTAACGTGCAAGAGGGATCGAATTTCTCGCCTGCTCCGTTGCTTTATCAAGGTTAAAACCGGGGATTGCGCCGAAGTAGCTGTCAACCGTGATCCAGCCCGGCGCAATTGCGTTGACTCGTATTCCCTTATGTCCTAATTCAACCGCAAGCGCACGAGTAGATGCAATAATCGCCCCTTTTGTCGCAGCATACGCACTATGCTCCGGTGCTCCTTGCAGCCCATGAATCGATGAAAGGTTACATATCGTTCCCCCGCCATGTTGAATCATTTCCGCAGCAAGTCTCTGGGTAAGGAGAAAGGGAGTGCGGAAGTTCACATTCATCAGCACATCGAGTTGATCGCTTCTGATCTTTAGAAAGGGGCTGTTAAATGTAATGCCGGCATTGTTTACCAGGCAATTAACTTGACCAAGAAATCCTAGAGCAGCCTCCGCGAGTTTGTCAGCCGCGTCAACGTTATTGAAGTCAGCCCGGACGGTTGTTGCCCGGCGCCCCATAGACAGGATCTCTTTAAGAGCCGATTCCGCACCTGCCGACTCATGGCTGTAATGCAGTACAACGTCGGCCCCCTGAAGCGCAAACTCGAGGGCGATCTGCCTGCCAATGCCAGTCCCGGCGCCGGTTACCAACAGCCGCTTATCAGCCAATCTGCATTCGGTATCTATCATCCTGTTGGACCTCTCAGATCCTCTTGTAGAGGAAGATTATTGCTCCAGGGGCGTCAGCGATTTCTACATGAAGACCTTTTTGCATCAAGTCTGCACCGGAACTCGTTGTCATAACTCTTCCGTCGAGACCTGAAACTTTGTAGGTCGCCACCGGATCGAGCCCTCGCAGACGAAGTTCGTTAGCCTGGTCATGGCTCTTGTCCCGGCGAAAGGCCTGAATGATTCCGTCGCCTTGCTCGGGGCGATTAAACTGCCAGGCAGCCCACTCGAAAGCTGCGCTGTGTTCTTCATTCCATGCTGTAGTGCAATTTGTATTCTCACTGCATGGTGAAAGAGGATAGTAATCACCGTAATAATAGGGACGTATCTGCTTGAGTTGCTCTACCTGAATTCGGAGCCAGTCGAAAGGGAAGTCAGGCGGGATGAACTTACCGATCTGATCCTTTGTTCCGGCTACATTGAAGAGAGCGAACCCGAGCCCGGGAGCGAAGCCGCTGCGAAAATGATAGGTATCCTGAGGGCGAATCTGCTGGAGTGTTCCATAATGCGGCCGCCAATAGGAGAGGCCCTCAGTGCTGAGCTGGTTGCCAATGGGATCCGCATCCGGTGATACAGGGTAGTCTGCGCGACTCAGGTCCACGGCTCGTGATATGGTTTCCAGGTCGCCGCGCTGAACAATGTCCAGAATGAGTTGCGGGTGTCGCCGCCTAAGCTCATCCCAGAACTCCAGCAGCCCCTCTACATAGCGAATTTCGGTGATTCCTTCACGCTCATACGAATCATTTTGCGCCCAGAAAGGGGCAAGCGCGAAATTGCAGTCCTGCCGATAGATATCGATACCCTGGCTTGTAATAAGGTCCGACATCAAGTCGATCATGAAACGCCGAGCTGCGGGATTACCAAAATCGAAAAGGCGAAACTTAACGAATGGTCTGGCATCATTACCTTCGAAGTTCGTTCCTTCTTCTCCGATGAACCATTCAGGATGTGAGATCGTGAGCGGTGTTCCAACTACAGCGCGCTCCGGTTCGAACCACAGAAGAAATTTCATGCCCTTTGCGTGGACGGCATCACTGATGGGCTTTAACCCGTCGGGATGCGCCACTGCATTGACTCTCCAATTGCCCGCGTGGAGGAACCAGTCCTCTCTGCCAAAAACCTGGAACTCCTCTACCTCGCGATCTGCGCCATACCATCCGGCATCCATCCAAAATGTTTCAAATCCGATTCTCTCCTTCGTGATTTGATCGAGAAGATGAAGGCTTGTCGAAGTCCTCATACCGCCCCATCCCAGATGAGATACCGGCAAAACGACAGGTTTTCCTTCGTATTGTGGCATGTGGTACTTCAGGACGTGTCTTCGCAGGACATTATGTGCATCGACGCCATCGCCGCTCCAAGGCAACAGCAGGACTTGCGGCGCTCGAATCTCCTCACCTGGGTGGAGAACGAGATGTGTTTTTTGCATGCCTGCCGTGACTGCAATGGTCCCTTCAGTTGGACGAGAGAACGAGACAGCCCACGTCCCGGGCCATCCGATCGCGCCAATCATGCCGCGTCCGTTCATTTGAATATCGAAGAAGGGAATCGTCTCGACAGTCTTGCCGCCACCAGGGTTCGAAAGGCGAAGCGACTCGAGTTGATTCAGTGGCTGTTTTCGCAGCGCATAAGTATCCATGCCGCCGCAGCCCCGAGAATAAATGATCGTTGGAATTCTCTGACCTGTCACGGGAACTGAAATATCAAGGGCTTGAATTTCCTCAAGAACGGGGGTGTCAACGTTGCCATCGTTGGCAAAATGGATGTTCCATTCCACCACATGAGAGTCCGCGTATGTCACAGTTGAAAAGTGGACACGCAGATGCGTCTTCGGATCAGTCCAGACAATGGTGTGCTCTGTGCGGCCGCCGTCGAGTTGTTTGCTGGCAGTCGTTCTCGGCCACTCTTTCAATAAGGCCTCGGAGGCGTGCCGGCCATAGACGAACGAGAACGGCGGGCGAGATTCGGGATTCAGCAAATGTTCTTGTACCCACGAATTGATCTCTTGCGCGCTATCCTGAGTGTGTCCGTATGCTGGTTTCCCGCTGAGCGTAAGAAGCGCGATTAGACCAGCGAGCCAAAAGATCGACTGCATGCGGCAGGACCATCGAAGCATGTGTCTTCTCGAATACAGAATCATTTTTAGCGCGCATCCTCAAAGTAGAGAAGGTCGCTGGTGTACCTGGCAGGCAACTGTATGGTCAGGCCGGTTGACATCAAATCCTTGCCAGAGTAAGTCGCGTCCGGAGTTGAATGATCTTCCGAGCGAACTGTGTATTTCGTATCTGCTGCGAGTCCCTTAAGAGCAATATGCTGCATACTCTCGTTGCTGTCAGGGCGGAAGATATATAGGGTCCCGCGCTTGAGGCTAGGGCTCCAATAGAACATTCCATCCCAGTGGTACCCATCAGGCCGGGGCAAGATGTGATGTACCTCGACATCTTGCAGGATTGGTCGAACCCAGGATTTATAAATATCTGTCGCTTTTTTGACATTTGCGCGTTGTTCCGGTGTCCATGACCCACTGTGGGTGGGATCAATCTGCCACTGGTTCATCATGGAAGATCGCCAGAAGTACGGTTCCGGGGCATCGGAGACAGTGTCGTAAAAATTCTCATAGGTGTAGTCCATGAGTACCGCCGGTGGGAAGGCAAAGGTCGAGTCATAGATAGCCTGCCGATTTGGCAGGGACGACAGCGTATCGTTGATCGCTATCATGTGGACGCGTTGTATATCTCCGAAATCCTTTATGTGACCCGAACCGGAACATCCCTCATTGATTAGATTGGGAAATTTTTCAAGCAGGGCTTCCTGGACGGCATAGTAGCCGAGCGTAGACCAGTAGCTAACATCTACGCCGTAATGATGGCGATGATTCGTTTGCACACATTTCGTGACGATAGGCGTGTAGTCGGTCTTGAAATAATCGACCTTATATTCCGACACCACTCGCTGTGAGGCTCGTTCGGCCCAGTCTCGAGCCGGATCGTAGCCCAAGTCGATCTGCGCGTCCCAATTGATGTGACCCTCGGGATCCAGTTTGGGCGGGGCATTAAACCAATCGGGATGTACTTTGATGTTCAGGGCTCGTGGATCGTCTGAACTTGACCCTTGTGTGTATGCCATCCAGAGTCCAAACTTCATGCCCTGTGCGTGCACATACTCCTCGATAGGCTTATGCCCATTGGGAAAGCGCTTTGGGTCCCAATACCACGCGCCTGATTGCGGGAACCACATCGCATCGACGACGAATGTTTCAAAGCCCAATTCTTTTGCGAAAGCGGCACTCCGGAGCACGCCTTTCTCCTCAGCGTTCGGGCCTCCACTGTCCAAGTAAAGGTTGTAAGCCAGAGTGGGATGCGCATATCCCTCGGGAAAGCGAGGAACTAGCTTTTGAATAATGAAGCGATGCAAACTGTAGCTGCCGTCGTCGATATCGCCTGAGTAGCAGCCAACGAAGGCAGGTGGCACAAGGAACGTTTCTCCGGCAGCGACATCTGTCTTGAACGCTGTCAGGTTGCCGACTTCGATTCCCAACTCGCCAGCTGTCAAAGGGCCTATCACCGGTTGACTCAGGGTGCCTGAAAGGCTATGAAAACGGATCCGCCCAATGCCTGAAAACTCCCAGCCAACATATAATCCGCGTGAGACGCCAACCTGAAGCGCCAGCCACGGTACGGGGCTCGCGCCATCGGTGGGATCACTGGTAAGCGTCTCGTCGGAATTCTTTCCAACACTGCGAACTACCGTTCCCCCTTCAAGGGTGGCATTGGATGCTCCACGTTTGATTGACCAGGCGTCGATGGAATCGTCTGAGGGAATCGCCAGATGGCTCAGTACCAGGCTGTCCTGCTGACCAATCGTAATCACAGCTCCAGAATGATTGGCGATGGTTAACCAGTGTTCTATAGGGCCGCGTCCAGGCCGGGCCCGCCAAATCGACTCCAATACCAGCGCTGGAGCAGAGTTGGAAAATCGCAATACCAATTGTCCGCTCTTCGGATCCAGCGTGCCGCTTTCATACTTCCACTTCGTCGGCAGTGACGACCCATTCTGAGTGACCGACGGTAGAAGGGATTCAGGCACTGGCGCCAGCAGCCAGTTAAAGGCGGGCTCGACCGATCCAAGCTGCGTTACGACAGGCACGCCTTGTATCACAGTTACTGTTATTGCGGTGTCAGCTGTGGACAGTCGCCAGGAGTTCTCGCTGTCAGAGGACCAGATGGGGTTGCAGCAGCCAATGATGGATGCGACGACAATCACCAGATACTTCATCCTGACATATCCCTCGGTTCTATCAGCCCGAGCAGGCTAGATGATCTCCGAGCCTATTGTCAACAGTAATGTCAACAGAATAGACTAAGTCACGACTGACCGAAGGCGCTCTCGGCAGATCAGTTTCTTTGGAGAGTGAGGGCATACGATCAGGCGAAATTCAGGCCACGAGCGGTTGGGGTGAATCTTCCTGTAAAGGGCTTTGATTCTATGCGTCATCGCTTTATCCGGCAGATCCGCAGCGGACCGGCGCGGTTTCGGGCCACACTTCGCATGCCAACGATCCTATTGTCTGTTCTGTGTTCTGCTGTTTCTTTCGCATTCTCACAGACCAACTTGCAGAGCAAAGATGGCTACGTGCGTCGTGAGGACAGCGGTTGGGTGCTAGGCTCATCCGTCGCTGAAAAGCGGATCCGCCTGAAAGACGGGCAGCTTGTGCTCGCTTCTCTGGTCAACAAGAGATCTGGGCACGAATACCAGGATGCATCGAGTGCACCTTCCGAGATCCGTTTTGTCATAAACGGTCAGGATGTAACCGCACCAAATTGGAGTTGGTCACTGCTCAACGAACAAGCGGTCATCGAAAAGCAAGGGGAGATACAACTCGACATCGAACTGGCGTGTGCCGGCATACACGTAATCAAACATTATGTGGTTTACCCGGGAACTCCGATCAATCGCGAGTGGCTGACGATAGAAAACGCCAGGAGCGAGTCGATCAGAATCAGTCAGGTAGATTTCCTTCACACCAGAGTCCTCAGTTCCAGTGCCCACGATCTCGAATTCAACTACGTGACCGGCGGAGGAAATTTCAACGGAAGCCAGCTCCTAAAGTCCGAGCCTGTGGGTTCGGCTTATCAGCGCATCCTCGACTCAAGTAGCGGAATTCAGACCGGAAGCTACAGCGGATTTCTTCCGCTGGTTTTTCTGCTTAATTCAAGTGCGGCAGAAGGGGTAGCGCTGGGGTGGGACTATCTTGGCCACTGGCGGTTCGAAATCGGAAGCGAGAAAGGCCAGCCGCTGACGATACGGCTTGAGTTGGCTGGATTCGAGAAGGAGTTACCTCCGGGCGGTCGGATTGAAACGCCAAAAGCTTTTATTACCCCGTTTTCGGGTGGAATAGATGAATTAGGGAATCAACTGCTCGATTGGCAATACGGCTATCTATGGGACTTCACCAATCCAGAGTATTTTGCCAAAACCCGGTGGGCAGTGGATTGGCCGTCCCCGTGGGTGGGAGAAGGGGGAACTCCCAGTGCGGATAATTGGGGACGGCGATTGGCACTTGATCTTCGCTATGTCGATCTGCTCCGCGAGACAGGCACAGATATTCTTTGGGACGATGCGGGATGGTATGACCGATGGGGTACCTGGAACAGCCCCGAATGGCGGCGCACCAACGATTACTTACGCAAGCACGATATGCGATGGGTGTTGTGGTTTCCAACCTTCCTGGCAACGCCCGAGTCCAAAGTCGCCCTGCAACATCCTGACTGGCTGATTCCAGGGCAGGACACCCTCGAACAATCGATTCCAGCAACAGCGGACTGGCAAGCGCGACTGTTGAACAGCTCGGTCAGCGCCTGGGGAGACTATCAGTGGCGTTACGATATCGCGCCCGCGGCCAGTGCCAACGATACGGATGCTCTCGCCGCCGACCAAAACTTCCGGCAATTGCTTCAGCAATTCAAAAGCGATCGTCCCCAAAGCGGGGTCGACGCATGTGATGGAGGTGGACGGTGGATCAGCTACGACATCGCCCGCTTCGCGGAATCGGGTGAGTATACCGATGGAGGCGTTGGACCATACAGCGCCTACTACACCTCACTGCTTGTTCCCCCCGACAAACTTCATAACGTCGTGGATTACGATCAGACCTATTACGCTGCCAGTGATCGCATACATCTTGCAATGAATCCAACATGGTACCGGGATCCTGGCAATGGTCCGGATGTGGAATCGATCCGGAAGGTTTGGGAGATCTACCACTACGTCGTAGCGCAAGGAGTTGCTGGCCGCTGGAGTCATGTATTTCGCCCGAAGGTAGATCACGATAATGAAATTTGGTACTTCCAGCGGATGAACAGGGATGGCACGAAAGGCGTCATCATTACTAAGCATGCAAAGCACGGTTCGACCTATTTTGTAACCAGCCGGCTGACAAAACAGTCAGCCGATTCACCTGACCGATATCTTGGCGGAACGGGCGAAATGAACACGGTGTCGACGACCACGGCAGCCAGTCTTGAGACCGGAGTCTATGAGGATCCAGTCGACGGAGCTGTACGGTTTTATGGCGTTCCCGGGCAGGAGTTCGGTCCTCTCAACGTGAAGTATCAAATGAGCGCTAGCGAGGAGTCGTTTGTCACTAAGGTCGTTAAGCGTGGGGTAGAGCGGCGAGCGCAGGAGCACTTCTTCGGAATGGCACTCCAGCCTGATGAACCCATGACGATAACCCAGCTCGGCCAATTCGATCCTGGGTACAACCGTGGAACGTATACTCTGTCTCTCGTTCGTGCTGAAGATGGCGCAGTCCTTGCCACCGCTGACCTCGATATGGAGCGGGCCCTGATAGACGCAGTGGGCTTTAAATATGTCCAGTTACCCCATCCCGTTCGCTTGGAAACTTCTGCCAAACCCGTGGTCATTTATCCACGAGGACTCTTGCCTGCGGAAACCTATGAGGTTCAAGGGAGCGTCTCCGGAATACATCTTCGGCAAACGGGATCCAAGCTGATGTCGGATGGCATCACCCTCGATAAGATTGCTGCCGGAGAACTGATCTTTCTCAACCTCCCCAACTTTCCTGGTTCCGGGACGGATCATGTCCCTCCCAGCCCGCCATCCAAGGTAGAGAAGCGACTAGGAACAAATCTTGGCGTGCAGGGAATTGAACTTTCATGGTTGCCTGGTACGGATGATCGTTGGATTTCCTATTACGAAGTCATCAAGAACGGGCGGCTCATTGGAAAAGCCGCCATAGGAACTTTTTTCTTCGACCACTCCGACTCAGCTCGCAACGACATGAATGCAGTCTTTGAGATCAGGACAGTGGATGGCGATGGAAATCGCAGTCAAGCTGTTGCCGCGCAGAAAACGGGGAGTCAACCACAAATATTCGAAGCATTGGGAGATTTCTCCCCCACGCAATCCGGAAAACAATGGGCATATGAAGAGGCATTAGAGGATAGCTCCTACCGGGAATTGATCTGGGACAACGGGGGTTATGAAGGGCGCTGGACCGGATCCGGACTGGGGCGGATCGGAAGAATCTGGATGCAGCCTTCTGCTCGGTACGACCTATCACGGACATTCATCGTGCCTGCGGCCGGCATGGCGAGCACGTCGGGCGTGATCCGCAAAGACCCCAGTGCGGAGAATCAGGCCCCGTGCTTTGTACGAATCCTGCTCAATTCGACGCAGATCTGGCCGGCGGATGGATGGGCTGAGGTTCGTCCCAGTTACGATAAGGCAACTGCCTACGAGATTAAGAACCTTCGCGTATCGTCAGGCGACAAGCTGCGATTCATCGTGAAGCACAACGGTCAAAATCGCGCCGATCCCATAGTGTGGAACCCGTCGGTCATTCTTCAAGGCTCGGACAGCAACTAAGAAAACGCCACCTCTCGCTAGCGGATGAACCCTTGGCATCTTTCCGTGCTATGTGGCCAGAAATCACCGCAGAATCAGGCGAAACGACTCGAGGGCGGTGCTCAGCCGCTCGAGTCCGCCGCTCACTGTCTCGGTCGTTCCGCAAAATCCGATGCGAAAATGTTGCGGTTGCTCGAAAAAGCCGCCGGGCACCACGCTCGTTTCGAACTCATCGCATAGCATGTTGACAAAATCTACTAGAGAGCCCGCTTTTAGCCTCGGAAACACTGTTGTGCCGAACCGGCTGGGCTCGCAATCAAGTTCCGGATGGTCCGCAAGGAACGCATTGACCAGCGAACGATTCGTCTCCAGCAGCGAGCGGGCGCGATTCCGAATGTGATCGAGGTTGTCGAGCGCAATTACCCCAAGCCGCTCCGCTGGATGCACTGGGCTTCCGTAAGTGAAGTCGACAAGCTGCCACATCCGTTGCACCAACTCCGGCTGCGCCAGTATCCATCCACAACGGATGCCGCTCAGCCCGTACGCCTTTGTCAGACTGCCAGTAGCAATGAAGTTTGGCCCAAGGTGAAATGCAGAACGCCATGGCTGGTCGAACAGGGTCTCGAGATAGACCTCGTCCACCAGGACGTGCGCGCCGACTTTGGCCGCCATCTCGCCCACCTGCTGCATTGTGGTTTTGTCGCTGAAAGTACTGCTCGGATTGTGCAGGTTGCAGAGAACTACGAGGCGCACGGCAGGCGTGAGTCGGCGTTCCAGTTCCTCCAGTCCCAGCCGGAATCCCTGGTCCGCGCGACGTTCGAAGCGGCGTACCTTCGCTCCCAGATGATCGAGGATAGCAAGCAGCGGGTCGTACGTGGGCTGCTCAATCAACACCTCATCTCCCCGATGCACGAGGGCTGTTAGCGCAAGGTAGTTTGCCATCGAAGCGCCGAGCGTATAGACAATGCAATTCTCGGACACGCCGGTTTTCATCGCCAGGCGCTCCATCAGGGGCTGGTAGCCGTATGGGCCGGTACCTCCAATCTCCAGGTCCTCAATTTGCACTGGCAACTCAGCCAACGGATAGTCCAGTAGCCCGCTGATCGCCAAATTAAAGCGCGCGTCTGAATGCAGCTTGGCCCACGCCATATAACGCGAGGCTGCATCTGCCTGCAAACCATTCACGTCTTGCTCTCCTTATCGTTGTTTAAAACCTGCGTTCGCCGATCAACTCGAATCTTGCGGCTCCAGAACCAATACGCGGGTGTGCCAGCCAGCAAAAATCCAAATCCTATGAGGCTGTTCTGGGGATAGCGGTAGATCGCATTACCCACTACCCACCAACATATCACTGCAAACACTGCCGTCGTCACCGGGTGGCCCGGCATGCGATAACCAGTGCTCACGTTCATCGCTCCTCGCGCCATGCGCCGCCGGAACACAAATATCGTAGTCGCAGTCAGTCCGAAGAACAGGAAGTCCATCGCGATGACATAGTTGAGAATCTGCTCATAGCGCCCCGAGAATGCAATCACAATCGTCCAGGCACTTTGCAGGACAATGGCTATTACCGGCACGCGCGTGCGGGGAGCGAGCCAAGCCACTCCGCGGAAGAACAGCCCATCATCGGCCATTGCGAAATACACGCGCGGCGCGGTCAAAATCGACTGGCTGAGAAACCCCAATGTCGAGACGGCAATCGCCGCCGCAATAAACTTCGCGCCTTGCTGGCCCAATGCCAGCCGCATCACGGTGGTAGCAGGCGTAGTGGTTGCCGCTAACGTCTGCGGCCCCAAAGCGCGCAGGCAAACCCAGTTCACGGCGGTATAAAGCACCACCACCCCAAGCACTCCGATCAATAACCCTCGCGGCAGGTTCTTCTTTGGCTCCTTCACTTCAGCCGCGATGAAGTTTGCCGTCTGCCATCCGCCGTACGCGAACAATACCGGCACCATGGCCGCGCCAAACGATGACAGCGACCACGTTCGGTCAGCCAGGGTGGAGGTTGCCACATGTCTTTCCGCGAGAGCCAGACCACAGATTACCAATGCGGCAATGGCAATAATTTTCATCACCATGAATGTGCTTTGCGTTCGTCCGCCGGCCTTCACACCGAGACAGTTGATCAGCGTGAGGGCACCCAACGCAGTGATCGCCACAACCCAGTCCTGCACGTGCATCCCAGTGAGTTCGAGAAAATAGCGCGCGAATGTGATGGATACCGCGGCCATTCCGCCGGTTTGGATGACCAGCAGCAATACCCATCCGTACAGAAACGCGACCATCGGGTGATACGCGTCGCGCAGGTAAGCGTACTGGCCACCCACTTCCGGCATCGTCGCGGCCAAATCAGCCCAGATGAATGCGCCACCTATTGCGATGATGCCACCGAAAATCCACGCTCCAAGAATCAGCGCGGGCGTATGCACCTGTTGCGCGACCACGTAGGGATTCATGAAGATCCCCGCGCCGACGATGCCACCCATGACCAGCATGGTCGCGTCGAACAGGCCAAGCTGCCGGGCCATGCCTCGGTTTGCCCGACCGGTGTCCGATCCGAAGTTAGTCAAGGCGCTTCAGTAACAGGATGTCGGAGCCGATCTGCAGCTGGTCCGCAAATTCGCCATTTGCCGCGCTGCTGTCACCCTTGGCCAGCCATTCGTTGGGCAGGTGCTCTGAGATGCCGTTTGTCAGTGCTTCTCCAGTAAGGACTTTGTCTCGTCCCGGACGATCATTGAGACTCGTCACAAGATATTTGGCTTTACTGTCTAATCCTCGCAGGGGAATTGTGGTATCGGCGGCTTCTGATTTGTCACGGAAGATAAAGACGACGGACTCCGTGGAATCCTCCTTAACATATTGAATCGAACTCCACCCTTCGGCCTGAGGCTTCGGACGATATACGTCCTCGAAAAGAAGATGACGGTATTCCTTAAAGAAAAGCAAGTTTCGCTGGAACGCCTCCACGTAGCCAGCCGGCGCAGCGGAGAGAAGTTGTGCTGACATGCCGTTTATGTTCCCGAACGAAATCCCATGCGTGAAATGTTTGCGCAGGTAGTAGTCGAGTGCAGAGGCGCTGTACCAGCGAGCCGTTAGACTGTCTCCTCGCGCGTCGCCGATTCCGGCAGTTGCGAGTGAGCCCCAGACATGGGGGCTCACCATGGGTCCCGTAATGAACTCGTTCGTGTATCCACCTGGCAGAAGTCCTTGAGGGCCGGGATTTACTCGTGAGTAAAGGAGAGACGGGTCGCATTCGAATCCGGAGAGTTTCGGAAAACGCTCCATGAGATATCGCATAATTTCTTGTCGCCCAAGATAGGCTGCATAAGCACCGTCTGTTTTCCCATGACCATGATTGGTGCGATTGCACTCATAGCTCACTGTGGCAGAAGGATCCCATTTAATCCAATCCAGATTATATTTCTGGATCAGGTCCGCTAACTGCTTTTTGATCCAGGCGACAACCTTGGGATTGCCGAGGCAGAGCTGTCTGGTGGGGGAAAGTGACGGGTGTATTGTCTCCAAGGGTTTGCCATCGATTTCTGCTAGCCAATCTTTGGGGATCTGACCAGACTCCACCAGTTTCGCATCCACATTTCCCGGATCAACCCATAGCCCAAACTTCATTCCCCGTGCATGTACTTCATCGGAAAGATTTCTAAGCCCGTGCGGGAATTTCAGGTTGTTCTCCTGGTAATTGCCAAGCCCTTCAGTCCAATCATTCATGCCAGGAACAATCGATGCGCCTTCGTTCCAGGTGGCATCGTGGTAGAAGACGTCGAATCCAACCCGCTGCGCCAGATCGAGTTCCCGAAGAATGGGTATTTCGCTGTTTTTCTGCGTGAGCCATATGCAATAGGTGGCCAGTGGCGCGTCCGGCAACGGTGTAAGAAAAACGTACTTCTTCAAATAGTGGAAGGCTTCATTTGCGACAACGTCCGTGTCTCCCTTCGCAAGCGCAAGAAAGGTTAGAGGTGTTTCAACGGACTGACCCGGAGCAAGCTCATAAACCGGAGCGGGCGCGCCTTTTTTGTCCTTCAGCAGAATAGTTCCTGCCTGCACGATCGTGTCCCTGGCAGAAGGATGAGTGGTCGCCTTCCATCCGAGAACACCGAGGCCAGGCTCTCCTCCGATGAGTACGGACTCCCCGGACAACTCATTTCCCAGCACTACCCAATCACGGAAATCCCGCTCACTCGACACACCGCCGGCTGATTGAAATCCAAACTGACCCTGAACAGTGGAATAAGCTTTCAAGTCATCCGGGAGGTCCTTCAGCGTGAGCGACAACGGATTTATGTGGGAATCGAGAAGAAGGCTGTGCTGACTGAAATTGTCGAGTCTTGCACCAAACTCAATGACCGCGCTGGTTGGGTACAGTCTCAACATCAAGGAAAAAATGCCACCGGAGTCAGACTTGAAACGCAGCTGCAGTTGCTTGCCTTCTTTAGGCAGGTTGGAAATAGCATCGTCTGAAAATCGGTATTGATTGCTGGACTTCTCCGGAACCGCCACAAGCGGCGAACCTGCTACAGCCCACTCGGCTCCACCTTTTCGCTTCAGGGATTTCAGCTGCACCGTGTTTGATGAGCGGACCAGTTCGACCTGCACAGTTCCGTTGGTCATCTCCCAACCAGCAGCAGACTTCGTGATGGATACCTGAGCAGCAGCAACATGGGCGACTAGAAGGCTAGAGAAGACTGCAAGGTGTAGGAATTTCATGAGTCGAATCCTCCGCTTGGGTGCTTGGGCGGTCTCGAGAGTTGAGGGCTGGTCAGATTGGAATGACGGCATGGAGCGACATATCTTTCGACCGACAACAACTGTGTCAACGATGGGAACAATGACGATTAGAGTCTTGCCCATAAGACTGGGTCTTGACGAACTAAGATCAGCTCATCTGTACCAAAACCACTTCCGACATGTGGGGCTGCTCCAGCGAAATAGTTATTCCCTTCGAAAGCAAGTCATCACCCCGCGCCTTTAAATTGGGTCGGTTTCCGTTTGCAAAGGTCAGGTCGTAGTTTCCAACACTTCGGAGTCCCCGGAGCGATAACTGAACCATCTCCTGTGAGCTCTCTGCCCTGAACGCCAAAACGGCTGCCTCCTGCTCGGAGGGAGAGACGAACTCGACAGCTAACCACTCGTCCTGACCCTTTGCCGTATCGGCGGCCGGCAACAGTTGGTAATAGTCGCTTTGCAGGAGGTGGCGATAGCGCTTGTATAACTCCATATTTCGCCGCGCCGCCGTGAGCACAGGTTCGGGATACAGTGATACCCGCTCTTTCAGTTGTCCGTTGATGGTCCCAAAGCCAAAGAGACTCATCATGCGACTTCGAAAGATCGTATCGAGCATTGCGGGATCGTTTGCATAACGTTGAAGGTCCGGATCTTCCGAGACGATCCACGCACCGTTGTACGCGCTCGGATAGAGATGGCTCGCCACCACCGCGTTGTGGCGCACATGGTCCGAGGGAAAACTTGCGTCACTGAGCCAGTTCGACCGTA
>Ga0206976_1126_pt1 | contig 24368 bp, 19 predicted proteins | sample Alteio_BWOrgHeat_82_FD_152926 | JGI IMG/M metagenome (GOLD analysis project Ga0206976, IMG submission 152926) | Enriched cells from forest soil in Barre Woods Harvard Forest LTER site, Petersham, Massachusetts, United States -... | ecosystem: Environmental > Terrestrial > Soil > Temperate forest >... | reverse complement strand
TTGATGATTTAAGACTAACTTGCAAATTAAAAGATTTTGAAACGGGAGCAATATCTAAAGATATTTCGAATTTGGTTTTCGAAATTCAAATAAAAACATTCCTACAACATGCTTGGGGAATTGCAACACATGATTTGATATACAAATCCGACAGTGTAAGTTGGGGGAAAGAACGAGTAGCCTATCAAGTTAAAGCCGCTTTGGAACAAGCTGAGGTTTTAATTAGCGGGGTAAATAAATTGACAATTTTGGATGAACTAAATAAAACTAACAAGGAATCCTCAAAAATCAATCATACTATCAGATTTGTCAACAAGATATGGCCTACAGAAGATCTGCCCCTAGATAAAAAAAGGCTGGCACAAAATATTATTGCTCTACAAGATAGCTTAAATTTATCTTTAAACGACTTAGAAGAAATATTAACAGCTGAAGCACTACAAAATAGAGGTTCTAATACAAAAAATTTATCTCCATATTTAATCATAATTCAATCCATCTATTTCCAAAGGCAAAATCAAATTTTATCTTTTTTACGCTCGAAAAAGGAGAATAGAATTAGATTGTTATTGACAAGCGAGTTAAATCTTCCGATAATAAACCGTGTACAAAAAGATAAAATTGTTGACTTGCGTAATTAATCAGTATGCAATTTATTTGCTGTATATGCTTAGGCTGATCCATCCAGCCATTCAATATGTCAAAGAACAATTTCAACCAGTTATGCCCCATAACCACAAGCGGGACGCTTGAGGTAGCGATGTTGGGCCTAAAACCCATCGCTATCATTACAATAACTCACCCCTCCAACTCCTTCAAAATATTCTCCGCATCTACAGTGATCTTAACATAGTGTTTAAACACCCACCTGGCAAAGTAAAGGAAGAAAGGGAACTCAACTACATAATAAAACCACAGATTGGTTTGTTTAAAAAAATCTTTTCCGCCAATGAGCGCGCCCATAACCGGGAGAATCACCAGCATTAATATCGCCCCCAAATAAATCCCCATTTTTTTAGCGAACACAAATTGCATTTTACCTTTTGAGTACTCCAGTAATGCCTGCTTAAACGTGTTGGCTGATATGTTTGCAGACCGCATTTTACGAACCGCCCTGATGGATGAAAACGGCATGATGAATATGATCAATACAGATATGATGCCGCAAACCTGCAAATACCAGGTATTTAGTTTTTGAAAATCGGCCAGTATAAATAACAAGCCTGCAAAGCCAACTGCGCCGCCTATAGTTTCGGGGATCAGGATTTTATTGAGTTTGTTCCGGTAATTGGTCTGTGTCATTTTGATAATTATTGAATCGGTTAATCTTTTTTGTTTTTCCATCTCTGCAGATAGGTCGGTCCATAGGGTTTGCATTTCTTCCAGTTGCATGATATGTTGTTTTAATTGATCTGTGCTATTAGTTTTTGTTTGATGCGGCCCAAACGGGTGCCCACATTGGTGGCGGTAAACCCGGTTATGGCGGCTATTTCGTCGTAAGTTTTTCCTTCGAGGTACAACAGTATAATACCTTTTTCTACCGTACTGAGCTGCTTTATCTGCGCAAATAATACTTCGCTGCGCTCATTCATCAGGGTATCCGCGGTGTCTGTTCTGTTTAATATAGTATGTCATCAATCGGCACCTGGTTCCCTTTTTTCTTTTCTTTATTTAAATGGGCGATAGCGGTATTTAAGGCGATGCGGTACATCCAGGTAGTAATTTTAGCTTCGTTCCTGAAAGAGCCGAACGATTTCCAAAGCTGGTAAACGATATCCTGGTACAGGTCCTGCTCATCTTCCTTGCTGTTGGCGTACACTTTGGCGACTTTGTAAATAAGCCCTTCGTTTGCCTGTACGATCCCGATAAACTCTTTTTTACTATCCATTTAAACTGAACTACTCCCAATTAGTATAGCAAGGACGGGAAAAATCACAAAAAATAAAAAATTGATATAAATACCTTCTCCCGGTACCCGGAGAAAGCATTTAAAGGTAATGTTAAACCCGGTAATAGAGAGGCATGGCTACAGCCGGGCAATTAAAATGTCAAAGAACTATTTCAATTAGTTATCGCAACTGATTGGTATATCGGTTAGACTCACCCGGTCGTTGCTGCGCTCGACCACCCTCTCTACGACAAGTCGTAAAGAGGGTTAAAATAATTAAGAAATTCTCTTCTTCACCCTCTTTGCGCAGCAGAGAGGGTCGACCAGCGAAGCGTAGTCGGGGTGAGTCAACAGTGGAGTCAACCGGTATATACAAATTTACGAAGACCGATTGATTAAAGTACTGACACTGTTTTGTCAGTACATTAATAGTTAAGAAATTTAACTATTGATACCGTTCCAAAGTGTTCCACTTATAAAAAATGGAACGCCCTGAAAAGTGGACAGTTTGGGAAAGTATTGTTATAAAGGTTTGCCGTTTGCCAAAGCTTTTTCGGCCCATTTGATGGCTACCTTTTCGCGGTAACGTGCATAATTGCCTTTGAAAGCCATTTTCAGCAGGCTATCTACACCGCCTTTGGTCGCCAGGTTGTATAGGCTCGCTGCTTTGCGGGTGAGGGATGCATCCCAGGCGCGCAGGCTTAGCGAGTAGGAGCCATCGATATATTTCATCCAGTGCCAGTAGCCGGTAGGCATGAACAGGGTGTCGCCATGTTCAAGGAAAACTTCGGTGCCTTCCACGCCTTCCAGCGCAGGGAATTTTTTGGTATCGGGGTTTGCTACGTCATAATCCTCCAACGCGTAGGTGGCATTGGGCAGGCAGTATAAGCGGCGTTTCCATTTGTTCTCGAACAGGATCACGTGCTTGCGACCACCAAAATGCGTATGGAAAATATGCGGCAGATCGATATCATAATGCAAAAACGTAACCGAGTTTGAGCCGCCAAAGAACATGGCCGGCATGCTTTCTAAAAAGCCACCCATCAGATCTTTTGGCAATACGATATCATCCAGCAGTTGCGGGGCCTGTTTAAAAATATTGAAAAAGAAAATACGCAGTTCAGTGGGTTTCGACCGGATGAGGTCGATATATTCATCAAAAGGCATTTGCGCCGCGGCGGCGTTGATAGGTTTTGAGGGATCGGCTTTTGAATTATCATAAAGCGGAACCACTTTGTTGCCAACCACTTCTTTTAAATATTCGGGTGTCCATTTTTCGCGGGCGGGCCAGCTTTTGGTCAGGCCTTTGATCACTAAGGGACGGCGTGGTTTTAGATAGTTTTCAGCAAAATCTGAAGGGCTGATAGTATCTACAGTATCAATCGGACTTAAAATAAAGCTCATATCTAAATCAATCGGCACCCATTTTTAAGCGGTCCTTTCCGGCTGTAAATAGGGTATTTACCAGTTGGCAAAGTTAGCGTTTACATTTAATTAATAAGGTCTTTATTATGTAATGATGCATCAGCGTTAACTAAAACGGCATTTTTGATCGATCCTGATCATTTGGCGACCGAAATAAAATTTCAAGTATATCGATGATGGTTTTTTAAATTTGCAGCGCACTAAGACTAAAAACAAGAATTCTCTGTTACAGCATAACGGATCGCCTTAAGCAATTAAAGAATGCAGATAAAATTTATAAAGAATAAGATTACGGCAGTCCTTATAGTTGTTCTGTTTTTTTTAGCGGTGGCGACAAATGCACAGGCGCAGCAGCAGCCATTTAGTTTTACCCAGTTTATGGATAACCTTACCCCGCTTAACCCGGCTTATTCGCTGGTGGATAATACGGGGTCGGTTAATACCATGGGGCGCAAACAGTGGGTAGGGGTAGAGGGCGCACCAACAACTTTCCTGTTTAATGGAAATATTCCTTTTGAATCCATTAATAGTGCAGCCGGATTGATCGTATTTAATGACCAGTTTTCTGTCGAACATGAAACCGAAGCCAACGCCTATTTTGCTAAAGCGGTACAACTGGGCGAGAACCAGTTTTTGTCCGTATCCATCAACGCGGGTGTGAGAAATTACGTGGCCAATTACTCAACCCTTGATCCTACAGACCCGGAGTTCAGGAATGATGTGAGGACTACCAGGCCTAACATAGGTTTTGGCGTGCTGTATTTTACCGATTGGTACTACATCGGCATATCGGCGCCCGAACTAACTATCAACACTTTAGGAAACGCATCGGCGGCTGATAACACCAGTTTCAGAGAACATTATTATTTCTCGGGGGCATTGGTAACTGATGTGAATGAGGATATTAAATTTAAACCGGCATTTTTAGTTTCCTATGCTAAAGGGGTGCCGTTGATAACTGATTTAGCAGGCACGTTTTATATGAAGGATGTACTGGGCCTTGGCGCAGATTACCGTACCACCAAACAGTTGGCGGGGATCATAACGGTAACGGTTGATGCATTCCGCATAGGTTATAGTTACCAGTTTAGTACAGCTTCTGAAAACCTGGGGGGGCTTAATAACGCTACGCACGAGATAACGCTGAGCTACCGTTTCGGCGAGGGATCTACAAAGACCAAAATTTTATAAATAAAAAAACCCGGCGTTTCAACGTCCGGGTTCCTGGTTACAGTTTGCATAATCAATCAACACTTATAAAACCGCAAGCTGCATACTTGAATTTGATAATCAATTAGTTAGGCATTAATACCGTATTTATTACGTGGATAACGCCGTTGCTTTGAAATACGTCGGCAATGGTGATCCATGATTGGCCGCCTTTTTCGTCAACAAGGTATAATTTTTTGCCTTTTGCCATTACGGTTAAAGTACCGCCCTCAACTGTTTTTAATTCAGCTTTGCCATTACCTTCTTTTACTTTGGCCCACAGGTCTGCAGAACTTAATCTGCCAGCGACAACGTGGTAAGTTAATATTTTAGTTAAAGTGGCTTTGTTTTCTGGTTTTACCAGGTTATCCACTGTCCCGGCAGGTAATTTATTAAAAGCTTCGTTAGTTGGTGCGAATACGGTGAACGGGCCGGCTGATTCTAAAGTTTCAACCAAACCTGCAGCTTTAACAGCGGCTACCAGTGTAGTATGATCCTTTGAATTAACCGCATTTTCAACGATATTTTTAGTAGGGTACATGGCTGCTCCGCCTACCATTTTTGTTTGAGCATCTGAAGTTTTGGGCGCAAATGCAATAGCTGCTAATGCAAAGGCCGCGATAATGATTTTTTTCATTTGTTGTAATTTGTTTTTAGTTGTAATGAAACCATTGCAAGAATTTTTCTTTTTTGCTGCAGCGAGCAATGGTTCATTAAGTTTTTAATTGTGAGTTATTTGTAGGAAGATACGGGGTGATCGCAAAGGCGGTTTTTACACTTCTGCATATTTTACATATGCAAATGATTATCAGTGTTTTATATTGATAAATAAATGAAGATCGCTATCTAAAAGAATAAACCAGCAGCAATATGATCGGCATATAATTTACCTTTTTGGGAGAGGTAAATGGTTTGGGCCTGCCGGGTGATCCATTCCTTTTCGAGAAACTCAACGGCTTCTTTTAGTAGCTGTTCCGATGCGTTAGCGGCTATCAGGTTTAGCTTATCCAAATCAAGTCCCCATTGGGTGCGGAGCGAGGTCATGATGTATTCATTTAAGCGGTTAACTTCGGTCAAAACCTCCACCTCCGCAGGGATAATATTCTTATCGATTTCCTGCATATACTTTGTATTATTGGCAATATTCCATCGGCGTGTTTCGCCATTGTAGGAATGTGCAGATGGCCCTATACCCAGGTATTTTACACCTTTCCAATAACTGGTGTTGTGCCTGGAATAATGCCCAGGCAGCGAGAAATTGGATATCTCATAATGTTCAAATCCGTGTGATCGCATAGCATCCATCAGCTGCACAAATTGCCCGGCGCTTTGCTCATCATTCATGGGCGATTGCTTTTTCTTTTTGATGAATGAAGCCAGCGCGGTACGGGGTTCAACCGTCATGGAATAGGCGGATACATGCGGAACCTGCAATTCAAAAACTTGAGCCATATTGTGCTTCCATTTCGCATCAGTCAGTAGTGGATAGCCATAGATGAGATCAACACTAATGTTTTCAAATCCTGCATCCTGCGCCCGTTTTACTGATTCGTCTGCTTCTGCGGCGCGATGCACGCGGTTCATCCAGGCCAGGTCCTCGTCAAAAAAAGATTGTATGCCGATGCTGAAACGGTTTACCGGTGTTTGCCGCAATTCCTGTAATTTTTTCCGGTCGAGGTCGTCCGGGTTGGCTTCAAGGGTAATCTCGGCATCAGATGATACGCTGTGCAGACCGGATATGGTATCGATGATAAGGTTAACTTCTTCGCCGCTCAGCAATGATGGGGTACCACCACCAAAATAAATGGTTTCAATAGTTTCGCCATCAAGGAAAGCCTTTTGCAGTTCGATTTCTTTCAGGATCGACTTTACCAGTTCATCCTTATAATTTAACGATGTACTGAAATGGAAATCGCAGTAATGGCAGGCCTGTTTGCAAAATGGAATATGAATATAGATACCGGCCATCGATTATTAGTTATGGCGCAAAAGTACTATTCGCTTCTCAAACTTTTCGCCGGGTTGATCATTGCGGCTTTAACCGACTGAAAACTTACGGTGAGCAATGCAATGGTAATAGTAATAAGGCCGGTAGCGTAGAAATACCACCATTCCAGGTTTATCCGGTAAGCAAAATCATCCAGCCAGTTTTTGGCGATCAAATAGCTTAATGGCAGGGCTATACAAATGGCAATTAATATCATCCTGGTAAATTCGCCCGATAGCAGGCGTACGATGCCAAACACACTTGAACCAAGTACTTTCCTGATACCGATCTCTTTCAACCGCATTTCGGCAGTGAACGCGGCCAGTCCAAACAGGCCCAGGCAGGATATCAAAATGGATAAGCCCGCAAAATACCGCGATAGGATGGAAACCTGCCTTTCGGAAGTATACAGGGCCCGGTAATCCTGGTCCAAAAACTGGTAATGAAAGGTAGCACCCGGATTGAATTTTTTATAAAAGCTTTCCAGGTTCGCCAGGGCTTCTTTTTCTTTACCCTTCTTAATTTTGGCTACTATCATGGATGGCCCCTGGTTATCAAGGCGGAATTTCATCGGTTCTATTTTCTCATGAAGCGATTGAAAGTGAAAATTCTTTACTACCCCGATAATTCCCATTGTCCCGATAGGGTTTTTAAGTCCCATGGCTTCAACTGCCGCCTCGTTTACAATTATTTGGGAATTATCCGATCCGAAATTTCTTGAAAAAGACCGGCCTTCTTTGATCTGTATTCCCAATGTTTCGATCAGTCCATAATTTACGGCAAATGAACGGACAGGGATCTTTTTTCCATCCCAAACTATAGCCCCCTTGCCTCCAAATTTATCACCGATCAGACCCCCGAGCATGCTGGAAACCATTTCTATACCGGGTATCTTTTGTACCTCATTAAGATAGGCATCAGAAGATTTCCCTTCGGCTTCAAAATAGATGACATTGTTTTTGTCGAAACCGAGGTTCTTATTTTGTATATAATCTATTTGCTTATACAATACCAAGACCGAAACGATGAATATAACAGACAGCGTAAACTGGAAAACTACTAAGCCCTTCCTGGTCAGTTTTTCTGTTATTGAATTATTAAATCGTCCTTTTAAAATCATTGCAGGTTTGAATCCTGACAAGTATAGTGCCGGGTAACTGCCTGATAAAAGCCCGGTAAAAAAGGTGATGCCGATCAAGGCTAAACAAATTCCGGGATTGAAATGAAGCTGAAGATTTTTTTGTGTGATCTCATTAAATTGTGGCAACAGGAGGTAAACAATGATGATAGCTGCGATCAGGGATATAAAACTCATTAAAAGGGATTCGCCGAGGTATTGCAGTACCAGGGTTTTTCTGCCAACGCCGATAGCTTTCTTTATGCCTATCTCTTTCACTCTTCTAGCAGCTTTGGCAGTGGATAGGTTCATGAAATTTATGGACGAAATAATGAGGATGAACAAAGCGATCAGTGAAAAAAGCTTTACGTACTCAATTCTTCCCCCGGCTTGTTTCCCATTTTCATATTTGCCGTAGAGGTAATTATCGGAAAAATGTTTCAGAAAAAAACTCCGGCTGTCATCCTTGCTTTGATCTTTTGCATATCGGGTTAGTTGAGCGTTAAAGCGATCAATATCAGTCCCTTTTCTTACGGTTACATAGGTGTTAAAAGGTTCTGATGCCCCAATTGCGCCGCCTGTTCCCATTCCCATAATATCCTTAAGGGCATCGAAGGATAATACAAAGTCGAAATGTTCGGAACTATTAACCGGCACATCCTTAAAAATACCGGTAACCACACATTCCTTTTTCATCCCTGACACATCCCAGCTAATTGTTTTCCCGATAACATTATCAGTTGACCCAAATAAATTTTGCGCCTGGCTCTGAGAAAGAACAATAGCATCTTTATTTGATAAGACGCTTGATTCATTGCCCTGGATGAGGTGATAAGAGAAAATCTTAAAAAAGTCTTTGCTTGCAAATTTTCCATTTCCCTTAACCTTTTTGTCGTTTCCTGATAAGTTGAATTCCGGTAAGAAAAGATCGGTAGTAGCTACGGCATCATATTCTACTTCGGGCATTACTGAGGGAAGCACATCCGCTAAAGAATGGGGAGTATCTTTCCTGGTATCGACACCCTTTTCGCTTTTAACATTGGTCATCACCTGGTAAAGCGTGCTATCATTGGCGTGATACTTATCAAAGCTTAATTCGTCAGTTACCCATAAGTAAATAACCAGCACACATGCCAATCCGCAGGAAAGACCGATGAGGTTGATCAAAAAGGTGCTTTTGTGCCTTTTAAAGTTTCTGTAAGCGAGGAGCAGATTGTGCCTTAACATATCTAAAATAGTTTTGAGGTAGTTCCTGTTTAAATATATGGATTAAGATCGATACAGGTGGTTATTAAAAACAATTTTGCCATGTAATGAGTAATCATACAAAATAGTGGATATGAAGATTAAAAACTGGCAATTAGGCTTGTTAGCTGGTATCGGCGCAGCTGCGATAACTTACAAATTGACTTCCCGTGTTTCTATACCGAAAGGGGCTGAAGCGGTAAAGCCTTTCGATACAAATAAATACCTCGGCACATGGTACGAGATAGCAAGGATGGATTTTAAGTTTGAGAAAAACCTGGATCAAGTAACAGCTACTTATACCCTCAGAGATGATGGATCGATAAAGGTTGATAACAGAGGCTATGACTACATCAACAAGGAATGGAAACAAAGCATAGGCAAAGCCAAATTGGTAAATAACGATACCGATGAAGGGCGCCTGAAAGTGTCTTTCTTTGGCCCTTTCTATGCCGGCTATAATGTAATAGCCATAGATAAAGATTACCGCTATGCTTTGGTGGCGGGTAATAGCCTGGATTACCTGTGGATATTATCGCGCGAAAAAACAATACCGGAAAATGTTAAAACCGACTACCTCGCAAAAGCTGAAAGCCTTGGTTATGATATAGGAAAGCTTGTTTGGACGAAACAAGATCAAGGATAACAATCGCTTTGTTTCATATAGTTTGAGCATGTGCCTGATAGGTATTATTAAAAATATTTTTTAATAATATATAAAATCTATGGATTTAATATACTATACTTGTCAAGCGGAATTTATAGGTTTAAATGTTAAAAAATAAGGGTTAACTGTTGATTAATCAGGTTGGCTTTGATAGTAAATTGGCTTTTAAACCTATAAGCATAAAAACTCAAACAATTTAATCCAATGGCCGAACAGAAACCCAAACAAACAGCCCTTGGCGACGTAGCCGCAAGGCAACTGGCGATCGCCACACGTACCGTACCTCAATTATCAACCATCAGCCCGAGGTGGCTGACCCACTTAATGAGCTGGATACCTGTTGAGTCGGGAGTTTACCGCCTCAATAAAGTAAAAGATGCGGATAATGTGGAGGTGGATTGCTCCTCACGCGACGAAAAGGAGTTGCCTTCAACCTTTGTTGATTATATAGAAAATCCACGCGAGTATAACCTGAGTGCTGTAAATACAGTGCTGGATGTGCATACACGTGTATCGGACCTGTATAGCAAGCCCTATAACCAGATCAGCGAGCAATTGCGCCTCACTATCGAGATCGTTAAAGAGCGCCAGGAGAGTGAGCTGATCAACAACAAAGATTATGGGTTATTGAACAGCATCGCGCCTTCGCAGCATATCAAAACACGAAACGGATCACCTACGCCGGATGATTTGGATGAGCTCATCACTAAGGTTTGGAAAGAGCCGGGTTTCTTCTTGCTACATCCGCTTGCCATAGCTGCCTTTGGCCGCGAGTGTACCCGCAGGGGAGTACCACCGCCTACAGTTTCGCTGTTTGGTTCCCAGTTTTTAACATGGAGAGGCATCCCGCTTATTCCATCGGATAAAGTGCCAATTGTGAATGGCAAAACTAAGATCATCCTGATCCGTACCGGGGAAAGCCGCCAGGGAGTGGTTGGCCTGTATCAACCGGGCTTGCCGGGCGAACAGTCGCCGGGGTTATCCGTACGTTTTATGGGAATCAATAATAAAGCTATTGCTTCTTACCTGGTTTCTTTGTACTGCTCATTGGCTGTATTGGTTGATGATGCCATTGCAGTGCTCGAGGATGTTGAAATAGGAAATTACCATGAGTACAAATAATTATCCGGATGGCCTACCTGATATAACTGCGTTAGAGCAATTGGCAAACCAGTTTTTCTCAGCGCTGCCGGGTACTTTGCCCGCCGGTTTGGATGCCGGGCAATTTAATAAGCAGCCTGCCGGTGCAGATATTTTATCGCATTATAGTAACTTAGGTTTCGACAGGCCACCTGTCGACCTGCCCGGTGCAGGATCGCATGGTTTTGGAAACATACCAACATCTGTTTCGGGAAGTGGAATATCGCCCTCGGCAATAAACGTATTGAGCGGGGTTGATCTGCCGCATACGCAGCATATTGTTCCATCGCCGCAAACTATCGGGTTGGGCCAGGTGCCGCCATCCATGGGCGGGTTGGGTGTTTCCCCATCGGTAACCAGCTATACCAATGCGATCGATCTGAGAAACCCGCAGCCTGGCGCACCTGAATTAAATAATTTAGGATCAGGCTACATACCGCAATCAGTTGCAGGGAGTGGCAAATCGCCAACTGCTATTAATCATGGCAATGCAGTTGATATCAAAAACCCGCAAACCAGTTTGCCTGACCCGAACAGTACAGGTTTGGGTAATGTGCCCGAGTCAGTCGCTGGCAGCGGTAAATCGCCAATGGCTATCAATCATGGTAACGCGGTTGATATAAAAAACCCGCAACCCAGTTTGCCTGATCCGAACAGTACGGGTTTGGGTAATGTGCCCGAGTCAGTTGCAGGTAGCGGTAAATCACCAACGGCTATTAATCATGGCAATGCGGTGGATATAAAAAACCCGCAAACCAGTTTGCCTGATCCCAACAGTACAGGTTTGGGCAATGTGCCGGAATCGGTTGCCGGGAGTGGTATATCGCCATCGGCTATCGATCAGAATAATGCAGTCGACCTGCAAAACCCTCAAACCAGTTTCCCTGATCCAAATACGCAGAACTTGAACAAAGCCCCTCAACCGGCAGGTAATCAATATTCTTCTTACTTAGAGAATATTAATGCCTATCCCGGTTTTGATGGCAAAACGCCATTGCAGATCGAGGACCATAGGGCTTTGCCTGATTCATTGCAGCATTTGCCCTATCAGTCGGAACAGTCTTTTGAAACTGATTTACTGGAAGTATTAAAAAATATAACCATTTCATTTCCGGATCAGCAATTGCCTTATACTCCGCCATCAGGCTCGGGCTTTTATTTTCTGAACGAGAAAAATCATTTCAAAACAGCTTTTGAATCTACCGGCCTGGTACAAAAGGAGTTTAAGGATGGTAACGGGCATGGATTTGATGTTAACCGCATCAAACTGGATTTCCCGATCTTACAGGAAAGGGTTAATGGCAATAAACCATTGATATGGCTGGATAACGCAGCCACCACGCAGAAACCAAGGCAGGTAATAGACCGTATCAGCTATTTTTATGAGCACGAAAACTCAAATATCCATCGTGCTGCGCATGAGCTGGCGGCAAGGGCTACCGATGCTTATGAAGAAGCACGCAAAAAAGTACAGGTGTTTTTGAATGCGGGCTCGGCTAATGAGATCGTATTTGTGCGCGGGGCTACCGAAGCTATCAACCTTGTTGCCAAAAGCTGGGGCGAGCAATACTTGAACGCCGGGGATGAAATTATAATAAGTCACCTGGAGCATCATGCCAACATAGTGCCCTGGCAGCAGCTGGCAGCCAAAAAGGGGCTCAAAATAAAAGTGATCCCTGTGAATGATGACGGCCAGGTTTTATTGGGCGAATATTCCAAACTATTAGGGCCAAAAACAAAACTGGTAGCATTTTCGCAGGTTTCAAATGCATTAGGCACTATTACACCCGCTCAAAAAATAATAGAGATGGCGCACCAGGCAGGGGCAAAGGTACTGGTTGATGGCGCGCAATCTATTTCGCACATGAGGGTTGATGTACGCGCGCTGGATGCGGACTGGTTTGTTTTTTCGGGACATAAGATTTTCGGACCTACGGGTATAGGTGTGCTTTACGGTAAGGAAGATGTGCTGAACGAAACACAGCCCTGGCAGGGTGGTGGCAATATGATAAAGGATGTTACTTTTGAATATACCCAGTATCACAACGCTCCTTTGCGGTTTGAAGCCGGTACAGGCAATATTGCCGATGCCGTTGGATTAGGTGCTGCTTTGGATTATGTAAGCAAGATCGGTATCGACCTGGTATCGCAATATGAGCATTACCTGTTGCTATATGCCACCGGGTTGTTAAAGCAGGTGCCGGGTTTGCATTTGATCGGCACAGCGCCTGATAAAGCGAGCGTGTTATCATTTGTGCTGGATGGTTATAGTACAGAGCAAGTTGGTTCGGCATTAAACCAGGAAGGTATTGCTGTGCGTTCGGGCCACCATTGTGCCCAGCCCATTTTGCGCCGGTTTGGGGTGGAAAGCACGGTAAGGCCATCGCTGGCTTTTTATAATACCTGTGCCGATATCGACACGCTGGTACTCACCTTGCATCGTTTAAAAGGGTAATGTGTAGAACGGATATATTTAGCTTAAATCAGGCGGACTGGCTTACAGATCGCCTGATTTAACAAACCCTTTATACGGTTTATTCCTTAACATGGCCCAGGTGCGGTCATACGATACCAGGTAGTGAAGCAGCACAATGATGGCCATGATCTGGCCACATAGTACCTCGCCGAGATCAAATAAGGCATAGATAGCAAACGCAAACAACGCCAGTTCCAGCAATAGCCTCAGGATGCCCGGTATCGCCACCGGCGCTGGTTTCGGGTCATCAGGGATGCGAAACACCCCCCATAAAACCGCTGCCAATAGAGGGATGCCCGGCGCGGCGACATAGCGTATCCAACTACCGGCCAGATGCCAGCCCCAATAGGTAAATATGATCAGCATGGTTATTTCTAATAAAAACCTTACCGCCAGGTTAATGGGATTGGTATTCATAAAGGTTTTTTGGGTTAACTGATTTTAAAATTCAATAGATCACCATATCGTTGATCGTGGGTGTAATTTAACACTAAATTAAACGCCATTCCATAAAACAACCAAATATTACGGTAAATTTGCAGCCTATTACATTTGCTGGCTTTATCAAATGCGTTTTATTACTACAGGCTTTCTGCTATTTATATTATTGGCTGGTAAAACCTATGCTCAGCAAAATCCGGCGGCCACAGATCCTGCCGATTCTGCAAAATTAACCGGCACGCAAAGCGCCCATCTTCCTTTTCTTGATTCCGTAGCGCAGGCCCTGCAGGCAAGGGATGAGTTTGTTTCGGATTCGTTAGCCACTATTTATATCAGGCCTGCCGATCCATCCCGCCCTGATAAACTGATCGATACCCTCTTTAATAAGTACCTGTATAAAGGGTATGGGTTCCTGGATATGCCCCCGGCGTCAAAAAGCATTTTAAGGGAAGGGCGAAGCCGCCAAACGCGCGACCCATGGATCGTTGTTGCCATTATCGGTTTGTTATTATATACAGCCATCATCAACCGTATTATGAGCAAGGATTTTGAAAGTGTCTGGCAATCCTTTTACAGTAAGCGTGTACTTGCCCAGGTAGGCCGCGAGGACGGCCTGATCAACTCCTGGACATTTTTAACCTTGTTTTTGTTGTTTGGCTTAACGTTTGGTTTGTTTTTATACCAGCTGGCGGCCTATTACCATGTATATTACAGTATTGGCGGCGTGCGGCTTTTTCTCACCCTGTCGCTTATCATCCTTGTGTTGTTTGCCGTTAAGTTCCTGATATTGAAATTTATTGGATTTGTTTTTAACATCAATAAACTGGTGAGCGAATATCTTTCGGTTTTATACCTCACTTATTTCAATATCGCTTTTGTTTTTTTGCCGGTAGCGGTGTGCTTTAGTTTGCTTTCGGCCCAATTGATCCCTTATATCCTGGCGATTGCGCTAATTTTGATCGTTATTATATTTGTATGGCAATATTTGCGCAGCAGCGTTAATATCATTTCGAACATTCTATTTCATAAGTTTTATTTATTTGTGTATCTTTGTGCCCTCGAAATTTGTCCCATTTTGATACTGATCAAGAAGCTTAACATATAGGATTTAGGTTAATTTACAATTACGCATTGGAAGAAAGAAAGAAAAAGGTTAAAAGTATACTGGTTACCTTACCAAAACCTGAGAATGACAAAAACCCTTATGCTGAATTAGCTAAAAAGCTTAATCTGAAGATCGATTTCAGATCGTTTATTCATGTAGACGGGGTGCCTGCTAAAGATTTTCGTAAAGAGAAGATCACGCTTTCTGATTTTACAGCAGTTATTTTTACCAGTCGTAATTCAGCCGATCATTTTTTCCGCATCTGTGAGGAAATGAGGTTTGAAGTACCTGTGGAGATGAAATATTTCTGTCTTTCTGAAACAATTGCCCTTTATCTGCAGAAATATATCCAATATCGTAAAAGAAAAATATTTTTTGGAAAGCAAACAGCTGCCGACCTGGCCGAAATATTAAAAAAACATTCGGGCGAGAAATTCCTGTACCCATGCTCTGATGTAGCTGCCGAAGAAACACAAAAGTTTTTGCTGGATAACGGTTATAACTTTACCCCGGCGGTATTGTTCCGCACCGTTTGCAGTGATCTTTCAGACCTGGCCGAGGTATTTTATGACGTAATTGCATTTTTCAGCCCTTCGAGCATACAGTCCCTTTATAAGAACTTCCCTGATTTTAAGCAAAATAACACCCGTATTGCGGCTTTTGGTGCTACCACGCACAAAGCCGTTATAGACGCAGGCTTAATATTAGATATACCTGCCCCCACACCGGGCGCTCCGTCAATGACCATGGCGATAGAGCAATATGTAAAGATGGTAAATAAATAATTTGTAGCATTTTATGGAACCTCCCTGCAACTTTTTGGACAGGCAGGCCGTATAATGCACCATATTTATGTACATAATACACGTAAGTTTTTAATCTTTAGGCTATTATTAATTATTAGAACATTAAACTATTAATTTATACTTTTGCTTCTGTGGCTTACGTTGATTTACATAGAAAAAAAAATTTTTGTGTTTTGATTAATCTAATTTGATATATTAGAGGGTCACATTTGCGTTAAAATTGATATTACTGAATTTAAAAATGAAGCAGATATACTTTTTAATACTGGTTTTGGCTGGTGGCATTTTAGGCGGTTGTGGCCATAGCGGCGACAGGGGTGAACTTACCGGTATCCCTCAAAGGTCTTTCAGGGCCGAGGTGCCTTATGGAATGGTTTATATCCCGAGTGGTTCGTTCCTGATGGGGCAAACTGACCAGGACGTAACCTTTTCGCAAATAGCAGAAACCAAACAAGTTACAGTCCCGGCGTTTTTTATGGACGAGACGGAAGTGTCAAACAGTAAATACAAGCAATTTGTAAACTGGGTACGCGACTCGATAGCCATCACCAACTACCTGAACGATCAAAAATACTTCATTAAGCCGGCTAAAGGCGCTCTGCCAAGTGTAAGCGGCAAAAAATACATCAATTGGACTTATGTAAAACACTACCCGCTTTCTTATTACCGTGCAAGGGGTAACGATAAAGGCAGCGCCGCAAATCTTTCAAAATTACAGGGAATGTATTACCAGGGAGATGACCGGATGTTTGACCGTAATGAGCTGGATGTGCGTTTATTAAAATATAATTATTCAGTAGAGGACTTACGCGCCGCAGCTGAATACAAAAAGGACAAAACCAAAAAGCGTTCTGATTTCATTATGCACGATACCGTTCCCGTTTACCCGGATACATTGGTTTGGCTGAGTGATTTCTCATATGCAGCTAATGAGCCTATGGTTGAGGGTTATTTTTCGCACCCTGCTTACCGTAACTACCCGGTTGTTGGGGTAACCTGGCGCCAGGCAAGGGCGTTTAACGCATGGCGCACAGCTTATAATGACAACTATAAAGAATCCCGTAACTTGGCACACCGCCTTCGTTATTCACTGCCTACCGAGGCTGAGTTTGAATATGGAGCCCGCGGCGGCAGGATAGGAACTGACTACCCATGGGGCGGTCCTTATATTAAAAATGCTAAGGGTTGCTTAATGGCCAACTTTAAACCGGGCCGTGGTAACTACTCTGATGATGGCGGCGCTTACACTGTAAACGTTCGCTCTTATTTCCCTAATGATTACGGTCTGTACAATATGGCCGGGAACGTAGCCGAATGGACCTCCTCGGCATTTGACGAGTCGGCATCCACTTTTGTGCATGACCTTGCCCCAACGCTTGACTATGAGGCAAAAGCAACTGATGCACCGGTACTGAAACGTAAAGTTGTAAGGGGCGGATCATGGAAAGACGTTGGATTTTTCCTTCAGAATGCCACCCGTACTTATGAATACCAGGACACTGCAAAATCTTATATCGGTTTCCGTTGCGTAACCCACTATTTGGGCCGCGATATTAAGGACAAACACTAAATTTTACTATTAATTCACCAAATTGAAATTCTAAATTATTTATTAAATTATTATGGCAGGGAAGAAAAAACCTTACGGAATTACCAATATCGTATCTTGGGGAGCAACCGTTGTAATCATTGGGCTGATGTTTAAGATATTGCACTGGCCGGGAGCAACATATTTTATTGTATTAGGTTTAAGTGTGGAAGCAATACTATTTGGTTTGCTTGGTTTTCAAAGAGAAACAGAAGAAATACATGTTGATTGGACCCGTGTTTACCCGGAATTAAGCGAAAGCTTTGAGGGTGACTTACCTAAATCATCTCAAATAGGTGGTGGCAGCGGTGTTTCAAGTACAGCAGCATTAGATAAAATGTTAACAGATGCCAAAATCGGTCCCGAACTGATCACCAGCCTTGGCGATGGTTTAAGAACTTTTGGCGATAAGGTAAGCACCATATCAAATGTTGCTGACGCCGGCCTTGCTACTACTGAATTTTCTTCAAAAGTTAAATCGGCGAGCGCAAGCTATGATAAACTAAGCAGCGCGTTCGATATCGCGTCAGCCAATTTACAGGAGATGGCTAACTCGAACGTAGATTCGAAAGCTTATCACGACCAGGTAAATAACCTGGCTAAAAACCTTTCGGCTTTAAATGCGGTGTACGAACTGGAATTACAGGATTCAAGCGCACACCTGAAATCAATGAATAAGTTTTATCATAATATGGCCTCAACCATGCAAAACTTTACCGAGTCGTTAGACGATTCGCAACAGTTTAAGAGCGAGGTTGCACGTTTGGCTAAGAACCTGAGTTCGTTGAACTCGATATATGGTAACATGTTATCGGCAATGAGCCAGCCACGTGTCTAATAATAATTAATAGGATACTTCATAAATTAAGATAGAAATATAAATAATGGCCGGAGGTAAAGAAACCCCAAGACAGCGAATGATAGGTATTCTATACCTTGTACTTTTAGGCTTAATAGCCCTGAATGTGCCGGATAGTTTGCTGGATGCATTTAAAAATATTACTAACAGCTTGGATAAATCAAGGAGTAATGTTACCGCTAGTATTGATAATACTTACGCAGCATTCGAAGCTACTAAGCTTAAAGAACAGCCTGAAAGAGCAAAACCTATATATGCTAAGGCTAAAGAGGCCAGCCGCATAGCTAATGAATTGAACGCGTACGTTGACCAACTAAAGAAAAAGCTGGTTGAAGAAGGTGGCGGTTACAATCCCAACATTGATGATGTGAACGCAAGGGACAACCTGGACATATCTCCACGTATCATGATCAATCAAAAAAACGGGGATAAATTAAAAGAAAAAATTAACGAAACACGCCAGGCACTATTAAACCTGCTTGATCCTAAAGATCGTGCTACTGTGAAGTTCTCTTTAAACGCTGAAGATCCGCCAGCAAAAGCCGGTATCCACCGCGATTGGGCAGAAGCTTACTTTGGAGATGGCATCCCTTTAGGCGCTACGCTGACAACATTAGCTAAAATTGAAGCTGATACCAAGAATGCCGAAAGTGAAACTGTTAAAAAGATATTAGGTAAAGTTGACCAGGCTGTTGTGAACCTTGATGTGTTTAAAGCAGTGGCTGTCGCTCCTACAAGCTATGTTTTAGTAGGGCAACCCTATACAGCCGAAGTATTTTTAACAGCATCTGATTCAAAATCAAAGCCTGATATAACAGTAGATGGTGCAGTATTGCAAACCGAAGATGGCAAAGGAAAATATACCGGTAATAGCGGTAGCGAAGGCATACATACCTGGGTTGGTAAAATCATGGTTAAACAAACTGATGGTACTTCTAAAGAATACGATACACCACTGCAAACTTACCAGGTGGCAAAACCATCGGCAGTAGTATCGCCGGATAAGATGAATGTATTGTATATCGGTGTACCAAACCCATTATCTGTATCTGCTCCCGGTGTTCCTAAAGAAAAGATACATATTAGTATGTCAAGCGGTACCTATACCGGTTCAGCAGGGCATTACGAAGCAAAGGTTAATTCTATAGGCGAAACCACAGTTACCGTATCTGGTGAGATCGGCGGCAAAACGGTTACTTTAGGAAGCACCAAATTCAGGATGAAACGTATCCCTGATCCTAAACCGCAATTTGCGGGTAAAAGCGGCGGTAATACCAGCGCTGCCAATATCAGGGCCCAGGATAAGGTTTTTGCTAAACTGGATAATTTTGATTTCGACGCTAAGTTTAACGTGACACGTTTTACTATATTGATTGTAAAACCACGCCAGGAAGCGATCATTTTATCAACAACAGGCAGTGAATTAACACCCCAGATGCGTTCTACCATAGGCACGGTTAGCCCCGGGACTACGGTTATATTTAAAGATATTGTTGCTGTTGGCCCGGATGGTTCACAGCGCGGATTAGACCCTATCGTATTATCTGCAAATTAAAGCATTATGAAAAAGAGAATTTTGGTTATTATACTTTGTTTGGCTTGCACAGCTTCTTTCGCTCAGAAAAAGAAGAAAAAACCTGCAGCCAAAAAGCCTGCCGCAACGCAGGTAAGTAATAATCCGGCAACCAATACCAACGCCGCTTTGAAACCTGCGGACACGGTGAGAAGGACCCCGTCAAAACCATTTGACAGGCCTTTGGATGGGTATTATGTAAAAGCCAATATCATGAACGCGAAGGTAACCCCTTACCCAAGCTTACGTGAGGCCGATGTATCCTATAAAAAACGCGTATGGCGCGAAATTGATGTCCGCGAAAAAATGAATCAGTACCTGGCTTCGCCAAAATTGCGCCTGATAGATGTGCTGATGGATGCCGTTGCTTCAGGAGAATTAACTGCTTATGATGCTAATTCGACGACAGATGATCCGGGTGGCGATAGTTTTACAAGACCGCTTACACCTGGCAGAGCTAAGGCAAAAATGGCCGACAGTACACTGGTTGATAAGTTTGATAAAAACACTGGTGATAAGATCGGTTCGACCATGCAAGCCGGTGAATTTAACCCTGACAGTATAGTTAAATTCCGTATAAAAGAAGATTGGGTATTTGACAGGCAGCGTTCTGTTTTTGAACCGCGCATTATTGGTATTGCACCAATGATCAAACCAAAGGCCGGCGGTGTTAACCTGGATTATCAGCCTGCATTCTGGATATATTTTCCTGAGGCACGCCCCATCTTAGCTACCAAGGAAGTTGTGATGAAAGGTAATGACGCAACGGGCCTGAGCTTTGACGATATATTTATGAAGCGAATATTTACCAGCTATATTGTAAAAGTATCTAACCCGAGGGATGACCGTATTAAGGATTATGCACAGGGCATAGATAAACTATATGAAGCTGAGAAGATAAAGAAGGAGTTGATGGATTGGGAGCTCAATTTGTGGCAATACTAATTTAATCAAAAAAGTTATGAGAAGGAAAGTCTTAAGCCGGTAACGGTTTAAGACTTTTTAGTTTAACTCAAAAACGCACTTGTCATTTCGAACGGGGAACGAGCGAAATGCGGGCCGTGCAGAGCTTTTAAGATTTCTCTCTATCGTTCGAAATGACGTGATGGTTTTGGTTTCTGATGACTTCTGACTCTGTACTCACGACTCATTACTCACCACTTCTTTCCCAAAATAAGCTGTAATAGCTTTCGCCTGTTTAAGGTTGACAACTTCCTGTAACTCATCACTTGTCGCTTCGCGGATCTTTTTTACTGATTTGAAGTATTTCAGTAGCTTCTCGGCGGATGTTTTGCCAATACCGGGTATCAATTCCAATTCGGTGGCTAACGTGCCTTTATCGCGTTTTTTACGGTGAAAAGTGATACCGAAACGATGCGCCTCATCCCGAAGCTGCTGAATGATCTTTAAGGTTTCGGATTTTTTATCCAAATACATCGGGTATTGGTCGCCGGGGTAATATAATTCTTCCAGTCGCTTCGCAATGCCGATCACGGTAACCTGCTTATCAATGCCCAGTAGCTTAAGGCTTTTTAATGCGGACGACAGCTGCCCTTTCCCACCATCGATAATAATGAGTTGCGGTAATTCTGTCCCTTCGTCCAGCATACGCCGGTAGCGGCGATGAACGGCTTCCTCCATCGTGGCAAAATCATTGGGTCCTTCAACCGTTTTTACGTTAAAGTGCCGGTAATCTTTCTTGGAAGGTTTGCCATCCCTGAAAACCACGATAGCCGATACCGGGTATTTCCCCTGGAAATTCGAGTTGTCAAAACACTCGATATGCCTCGGCAACTGGTTCATCCGCAAGTCCTTCATCATGGTGGTGAGCAGGCGGTCGGTACGGATATCCGGGTTTAGTTTTTCGTACTGATCAATGCGTTCTTTTTTAAAGAACTGCACATTTTTGTGCGACAGATCGAGCAGTTTCTTTTTTTCGCCCAGTTTGGGAACTGTAAATTTTATTTTAGGATCGTCAACCCCCAATTCAAAAGGTACGATCACCTCTTTTGAATGACTCTCATACCGTGTCCTGAACTCGGAAATAGCGATGGTGAGCAACTCCTCATCGCTTTCATCAAGGCGTTTTTTTAGCTCGATGGTTTGGGTTTGGATGATGGTGCCATTCATCACTTTAAGAAAATTGACAAAGGCGTATTTATCATCCGAGGCGATATTGAAAACATCCACATCCGTAATTGACGAATTAACTACTGTGGATTTGCTCTGGTAATTTTCCAGCAGGTCGTTCTTTCTTTTCAGGCGGTGTGCCAGCTCGAAGTTTAGGTTGGCAGCCGCATTGTCAATATCAGCTTTCAGGTTACGCAGCACCGCGCCGGTTTTGCCGTTCAGTATATCTGTTATTTCTTCGATGTTGTGGGCATAATCCTCTTCGGTTTGGTAATTCTGGCAGGGGCCTTTGCAATTGCCTAACTGGTATTCGAGGCACACCTTAAATTTCCCGGCATCAATGTTTTGACGGGTAAGTGCCAGGTTGCAGGTGCGCAGGGGATAGGTTTCCTTGATCAGCCCTAAAATAGCGTGCATCATGCTGATGGATGCGTAGGGCCCCAGGTATTTCGACCCATCCTTTACAATGCGGCGTGTCCAGAAGATACGCGGGAAGTTTTCGTTTTTGATAATGATCCAGGGATAGGTTTTATCATCCTTCAGCATTACATTATACCGCGGCTGGTGCTTTTTTATCAGGCTGTTTTCCAGCAGCCAGGCATCTACCTCGGTATCAACAATGGTAAAAGTGATCTTGCGTATTTTAGAGACTAAAACCTTTGTTTTGGCATTTACATTGATATCCTTATTAAAGTAGGAGTTAACCCGGTTACGCAGATCCTTCGCCTTACCAATATATATCAGTTCGTTCTCCGTATCCCAAAACTGGTACACCCCCGGTTTGTGAGGTACGTTTTTTAATGCAGCCCTATAATCAAAGTCATTAGCCATTGGTCATTAGTCATTGGTCAGCAGTCATTGAGTCATTGATCCAATGCATCATCAACTTTCCAACATTTCAACTTTAAAACTTTACAACAAAAAAATTAAAATCCCAGTTTCTTTTCCACATCATCGGTGCCCTGTTCCTTTTGGTCATACAGGCCGCAATCCAGGGTAATGGTGAGCGGGGTTTTGGGCGCGTCAAAATCTACATTCTTTTTGATGCCTAACGATTCATTGGCATATACCCGTTTCATATACAGGGCAAAAATGGGCAGGGCCGTATTGGCACCCTCACCAAGATAGGTGGAACGGAAGTGGATGTCGCGGTCCTCACAGCCTGTCCAAACACCGGTAACCAATTGCGGCGTAACGCCAATGAACCAACCGTCAGAATTATCCTGTGTAGTGCCAGTTTTGCCCGCTACGGGGTTCCTGATACCATATTTGTAAGTAAGCCTGGAGCCTGTTCCGTTTTCTATCACACCTTTCAGCATGTAGGTCATTACGTAAGCGGTTTGCTCGTTCATCACCGGTGCAATTTTAGGCTTGTGATTGTATAATACATTGCCTTTTCTATCCTCTATGCGCAAAAGAAAGGTAGGCTCCGTCCAAACGCCGTGGTTGGCAAATACGGAGTAAGCGCCCGTCATATCAAAAACGGTAGCATTAAAAGTACCCAGGCAAATGGATGGGTAGGGCCCCAGATCAGGACTGGTAACACCCATTTTTTTGATCAGGTTCATCACCGGTACCGGGCCAACCTGTTTCATCACATAAGCAGTCACATAGTTTTGTGAAAAGGCCAGAGCAGTGCGCAAGTCGATCAAACCGGGTTTAAGGTCTGATGATGATTGCTTTGGTATCCAATCGGGCTGCCCGGGGATACTGATGGTTACCGGCACATTGTCCACCTTATAACAAGGCGAGTAGCCGTTATCTATCGCTACCGAATACGTAAAAGGCTTAGCCGTTGAGCCTACCTGCCTGCTTCCTGTTTTTACCTGGTCGTATTTAAAATGATCAAAACTGATACCACCAACCCATGCTTTAATGTAACCTGTTGTAGGGTCCATGCTCATCATCGCATTACGTAGTAAAAACTTGGAATAAACAATAGAGTCTATCGGCTTCATAGTTACCGTGGTATCACCATTCCAGGTAAATAGCTGCATCTGGGTAGGGGTATTAAAATCTTTCCTGATATCTTCCGGCGATTTGCCCTGTATGGTGTCCGACTTATAACGATCAGAACGGTGCATACCCTGGTCAAGCAGCAGCCTGTAATTTTTAATGCTTTTATAATAGTTAAACCCGTGCCAATGCGAATTAAATTGAACCTGCAGTTTACGCATATATTCGGCCTGTGCCTCCTCGGCATATTGCTGCATGGTGGCGTTAACCGTGGTATATATTCTCAGTCCGTCCCTGTCCAGGTCATAAGGGGTGCCATCGGCTTTTACTATCGATTCCGCCTCAAATATTTTTTGAACTTCCTTTTTTAATACCGACCTGAAATAAGGCGCAGGCCCCTCGTTGTGATTAATTGGGTTAAAGTGCAACCCAAGCGGCTTGGCTTTAAATTCTTCCAATTGCCCCTCGCTTAAATAGCCCTGCTTTTCCATTAGGGTAAGCACCACATTATTACGGCGGTTCAGCGCGTTTTGTGGATGGTTGATGGGTGAGTATATGCCCGGCCCGTTGATCATTGCTATCAGTAGTGCAGCCCTGTATGGTGTCCGACTTATAACGCTCAGAACAGGTCGAGCGTAACTTATAAGGAAATATCTCCCAATGTGATCAACGCATTGGTAGCTACCGAGGATGAGCGTTTTTACCAGCATTCGGGTATTGATTTTCAAAGGACGTTCAGCATCATTTTCCTTAATC
>Ga0206976_1125_pt1 | contig 24476 bp, 23 predicted proteins | sample Alteio_BWOrgHeat_82_FD_152926 | JGI IMG/M metagenome (GOLD analysis project Ga0206976, IMG submission 152926) | Enriched cells from forest soil in Barre Woods Harvard Forest LTER site, Petersham, Massachusetts, United States -... | ecosystem: Environmental > Terrestrial > Soil > Temperate forest >... | reverse complement strand
TAACCCGGCCAACAAGCGTAAGTACGATGTGATCGTGGTGGGTACCGGGCTTGCAGGCGCTTCGGCGGCAGCTTCATTAGCCGAACTGGGCTATAATGTGAAAGCATTTTGTTTCCAGGATAGCCCCCGTCGTGCACACTCTATTGCTGCGCAGGGTGGTATCAACGCGGCAAAGAATTACCGTAATGACGGCGATAGCGTTTACCGCCTGTTTTACGATACTATAAAAGGCGGAGATTATCGTTCCCGTGAGGGCAATGTTTATCGCCTGGCTGAAGTGTCGGTCAATATCATCGACCAATGCGTGGCGCAGGGTGTGCCTTTTGCACGTGAATATGGCGGCTTGCTGGATAACCGTTCATTTGGTGGCGCGCAGGTTTCCCGTACATTTTATGCACGCGGGCAAACCGGGCAGCAATTATTATTAGGCGCTTATTCGGCCCTAAACCGCCAGATCAATGCCGGTAAAGTAAAAATGTACACCCGTACCGAAATGCTGGATGTGGTAGTAGTTGACGGCAAGGCGCAGGGCATTATCACCCGTAACCTGGAGAACGGTAAGGTGGAAACACATTCCGGTCACGCGGTATTATTATGCACCGGTGGTTACGGTAACGTATTTTATCTTTCAACCAACGCCATGGGCTGCAATGTTACCGCGGCCTGGAGGGCGCACAAGCGCGGGGCATTTTTTGCTAACCCATGCTATACACAAATTCACCCTACCTGTATCCCGGTAACGGGCGATCATCAATCAAAGCTTACTTTGATGTCGGAATCACTGCGTAACGATGGACGTGTTTGGGCGCCAAAAACAGTGGAACTTGCTCAAAAACTGCGTAAGGGCGAACTGAAAGTAACCGACCTGAAAGAAGATGACAGGGATTATTTCCTCGAAAGAAAATATCCATCCTTCGGTAACCTGGTGCCACGTGATGTGGCATCGCGTAACGGTAAAGAGATGGTGGACGAAGGCAGGGGCGTAGGCGCTACAGGTGTGGCGGTTTTCCTTGATTTTGCTGACGCGATCGCCCGTTTGGGTGAGGATGCCGTTAGAGCGAAATATGGTAACCTGTTTGATATGTATTACCAGATAACAGACGAGAACCCATACAAACAACCGATGCGTATTTACCCGGCAGTGCATTATACCATGGGCGGGCTTTGGGTTGATTATAATTTGAGCACTAACGTACCCGGTTTATATTGTTTAGGCGAGGCTAATTTTTCCGACCACGGCGCTAACCGCCTTGGTGCTTCTGCTTTGATGCAGGGATTGGCTGACGGATATTTTGTGATCCCCTATACTTTGGGCGATTATTTGGCAACTATCGGCCCAAAACCGATCGATATCAATAACCCGGCTTTCGCGAATACCAAAAAGGATGTAGAAGCCCGTATAGAAAAACTGCTTGCATTGAAAGGCAACAAAACCGTAGATGAATATCACCGCGAACTGGGCCATATCATGTGGGAATATTGCGGCATGGCGCGTAACGAGGAGGGTTTGAAAAAGGCCAAAGGTTTAATACAAACCCTTCGTGCTGATTTCTGGAAGAACGCAATCGTGTTGGGCGACAATGAAGAGCTGAACCAATCGCTTGAGAAAGCAGGGCGCGTAGCCGATTTCCTTGAGCTGGGCGAACTGATGGTTGACGATGCATTGATGCGCAAGGAATCATGCGGCGGGCATTTCAGGGTTGAATCACAAACGCCAGAAGGTGAAGCCTTAAGGGATGATGAGCACTTTGCGTTCGTAGCCGCCTGGGAATATAAAGGCGATAACCAGCCCGAAGCATTGAACAAGGAAATACTGGAATTTGAAAATGTTCATTTAACACAAAGAAGTTATAAATAAAGTAGTGAGTGATGAGTGGTGAGTGGTGAGTTTTACTTACTATTCACTACTCACAACTGACTACTCACAACTCTAAAAATATGAGTGGTACTAACAACATGAACCTGACGCTGAAAGTATGGCGTCAAAAGAATGCACAAACAGCGGGTAGTTTTGTGACCTATAAGGCCGAAGGTATTTCGCCGGATATGTCATTTTTGGAAATGCTGGATGTGGTGAATGAAAGTTTGGTGCACAAAGGCGAAGATCCGATATATTTTGACCATGACTGCCGCGAGGGTATCTGCGGTATGTGTTCCTTATATATCAATGGCCATCCGCACGGGCCAAAAAGGGCTATTACTACCTGCCAGCTGCACATGCGCACCTTTCATGATGGGCAAACCATCACGATTGAGCCATGGCGCGCAGCACCGTTCCCGGTTATTAAAGACCTTGCAGTTGACCGCTCAGCTTTCGACAGGATACAGCAGGCAGGCGGCTATGTTTCGGTAAATACCGGTGGTGTTCCTGATGCCAACGAGATCGCTATACCAAAAGTAATTGCTGACGAGGCTTTCAACTCGGCTACCTGCATTGGTTGTGGCGCTTGCGTAGCGGCCTGTAAAAATGCCTCTGCCATGTTATTTGTATCGGCGAAGGTATCTCAATTAGGTATGTTACCGCAAGGGCAGCCGGAGCGCTATCGCCGTGTACAATCTATGGTGGCACAAATGGACGAAGAAGGATTTGGAAACTGTACCAATACAGGTGCCTGCGAAGCAGAATGTCCGAAAGAGATCAGCTTAACCAATATTTCGCGAATGAACAATGATTACTTCAGTGCCAAACTGTTCAGGCAGGAAGAGTTGCATGAGCAGTCGCATGGGGAAGGATAGTTAGACTCTCTTTCCTCCAATAAAAAGGCCTTTCTGAAAATATTCAGAGAGGCTTTTTTTATGTATCTTAGACCTTAAGCTGCTATCACCTTCCATTTAAACCAAATAAATGAAGATCGCTAAAATAATTGTCTTAGTATTCGGCGTACTACTGAGCATAAACCCGGCTGTGGCTCAAGTGCCTACCCGCGACCCTCATACGCCAGGTTATGTCGTAGCTACGGAATTACCGGACGGAAGCAATCCTTCACCAAACGCCAATGGGAATTTTATTATTGGTCCCACTCATAATCCAGCGCCCGAAATGACGGTGCAGGCCAATGTACCGCAGGGAACCATATACACCATTACGATGGAGTCGAAGGACAGCAAGATATATTCGGGCATTGCCCGTGAGTCGAATACTTTCGGCACAGCAGATCCAACTGACCCGGCTAAACTGGTGGTTACAACCAGCCATCCTGCTCCGTACACCCGCCATATCGAAGTATATGTTCCCAAACAGTATGTGCCCGGTACCGCTGCGCCTTTCATTATCGGCACCGACGGGCCCGACCGTGATTTATTCACCGTACTGAATAACCTAATCGCCGAAAATAAAGTGCCGGTGATGATTGCCATTTCCGTTGGCAACGGGAGCGGTGATGCGCAGGGCAGCGAGCGCGGGCTGGAATATGATACCATGTCGGGCTTATATGCAGAATTTATTGAAAAGGAAGTATTACCGCTGGCAGAAAGCCAATGCCATGTAAAATTAACCACCGACCCGGCAGGGCGCGCCACTATGGGAGGTAGTTCGGGCGGGTCATGCGCGTTGATCATGGCCTGGTACCACCCGGAATTATATCACCGTGTGCTCACCTATTCGGGTACTTATATCAATCAGCAATGGCCCTATGATCCTAAAACACCGCACGGCGCGTGGGAATTTCATGAACACCTTATCCCGGAAAGCCAAGTAAAGCCAATACGTATTTGGATGGAAGTGGGCGACAAGGATCTTTATAACCCCAATATTATGCGCGACAACATGCACGATTGGGTGCTTGCTAATGAAAATATGGCCAAAGTGCTTGCCGCCAAAGGCTATACTTACCAGTTTATTTTCGCCCGCAATGCCCGGCATGTGGATCACCAGGTTAAAAGCCAAACACTTCCCGAAGCGCTGGAATGGCTTTGGAAGGATTACAACCCGGCGAAAACTACGAAATAAGAGTAAAATGTATGGCAGCAAAAAGGTTTAAGGTAATTCCTAAGCATTTTGGTTACTGTTTCTATATGAATTATGTCGATTTAAATCCATTTTAGTAATAAAATAATATATTTAAGTAGATTTTTATGAAAATTTATCAAAAATCATTTGCTTTTTTGATAAAATACTTCATAAATTACAATTTTTAAAAAATAACTGGGCAATTAATATCATTTCAGGGGTGGATTTATGGAAGAATCAGGTTATTTTAGTGAATATCATCCCATTAGCGGCGTTTGGGATGAGATGTATGCGGCTGATAGCGTAAGAGATCATTACAGTAAAGTGATCGATTACCTTTCCAAGGAATCAACCGACGACCTGACGAGGAAGGAAGAACTGGCCAAAAGGCTTTTTATGAGCCAGGGTATCACCTTTACGGTTTACAGCAGCGGTGAAGGGATAGAAAAGATATTTCCGTTTGATATCATCCCCCGCATTATCACAGCTGCCGAATGGGCCTTTGTAGAGAAAGGGATCAAGCAGCGCCTTACCGCGCTTAACCTGTTCCTGAAAGATGTTTACAATAACCAGTTCATCGTTAAGGACGGCATTGTACCGATTGACATTATTTACTCCTGCCCGCATTTCCTGCGCGAAATGTACCAGTTGCAGGTGCCTTATGATATCTATGTCCACATCGCCGGTATCGACCTGATACGGGACCATGATGGTACATTTTATGTTTTGGAAGATAACCTGCGCACCCCATCCGGTGTAAGTTACATGCTGGAGAACCGCGAGATAACCAAGCGTCTATTTCCGGATCTGATGCCACAATGCGGCGTTCGCAGCGTTACGGAGTATCCTACCATTCTATATAAAAACCTGCTGTCGCTTTCGCCACGGCAGATCAGCAACCCGACAATTGTTTTGCTGAGTCCGGGTATATTCAATTCAGCTTACTTTGAACATACTACATTAGCGCGCCTGATGGGTGTTGAACTGGTGGAAGGCCGCGACCTGGTGGTAAATAACCAAAAGGTTTATATGAAAACTACCACCGGCCTGCAGCAGGTAGATGTGATCTACCGCCGGGTGGATGATGATTATTTAGATCCGCTGGTATTTAACCCAGCCAGCATATTGGGTGTACCTGGCATTATGGGTGCGTACCGAAAAGGCAATGTGGCTATTGTAAATGCCATTGGCAATGGCGTGGCGGATGATAAAGCGGTATATGTTTATGTACCCGAAATGATCAAATATTACTTGAACGAGGAACCGATACTAAAAAACGTACCCACCTACCAGTTAGGTAACGTAGACGAGCGCAAGCATGTTTTCGCCAATATCAATAATATGGTAGTCAAAAAAACCAACGGCAGCGGCGGTTACGGTATGCTGATGGGACATGCATCCACAGAAGAAGAAATAAACGATTATAAAAAAGAGATCATCAAAGATCCGCGTAATTTTATCGCCCAGCCAACTATTAGTCTGTCGGCTGCGCCGTGTTATATACAGGGTGCTTTGCAACCGCGCCGCATCGACCTAAGGCCTTATGCTTTGTGCGGGCCTGATGGTATCGAGATCGTTCCGGGAGGATTAACACGTGTAGCGCTTAAAGAGGGTTCGCTGGTAGTGAATAGTTCGCAGGGTGGCGGCAGTAAGGATACGTGGGTGTTAAGCCCCCCGACCCCCTAAAGGGGGAGGATGGGCCGACAATAAATTAAGATTAAATGATGAAATTATTAAATAGCATAACAAAAACTAATTCCCCCTTTAGGGGGTCAGGGGGCTTGGGCATATGTTAAGCAGAGTAGCAGCAAGTTTATATTGGTTAAGCCGTTATGTGGAGCGCAGCGACGGTATTTTGCGGATGCTCAAAATTAACTACGCGTCATCGCAGGATACGGTGCAGGAGTTTACGTGGGAGCCGGTGGTCAGGATATTTTCGGGCCATGATGAGGAAACTGAAAAGCTGGGCAACAACAGCCGGGCGGTGATCCGGTATATGGTTACGGGAAAAAACAACCCGAATTCCATCCTGAATATCATTACCCTGGCCCGTGAAAATGCCCGTGGCGTGCAGGAGCATATTACCAAGGATCTATGGCAATGCCTCAACGAGTATTATCACACCATTAAAGATACCAAATTAGATAACGCGCTGAAAAAAGACGACCCCATAAGCGTGTTGGATATACTGATCAAACAGGTGATGCTCTATTACGGCACGGTAGAAATTACGATGGAGCGTGGCGAGGGCCGTAGTTTTATGAATATAGGCAAATACCTCGAGCGGGGTATACAATCAGTGGATATTTTAGATACCAAATTTGGGTCGATAGATGACAATCCCGACTTACTGACCGATACCACTTACTGGAAACACCTATTGCTCTCCTTAGGCGGATACGAACTCTACCTCAAAACCTACCGTGAAGGTTTCGAGGCTGAAAACGTTTTAGAGCAGGTAGTGCTGAATAATGATTTTCCCCGCTCTGTGATCTATTCGGTAAATCATATTCAGCGTTATTTTGAACGCTTAAAGCACGACAGCAATATTGATGATTACCGGCAATTATCGTTCTATATCGGGAGGCTGCAAAGTCATATCAAATATAGTTCTGTTAAAAGTATTGAGGACGAGGGATTACACCAATTTTTAACACATATCAGGAGTGAGCTTTTTGGTGTGGGCGATGCCCTCAATAACCATTATTTCGCAAACTCCTGAAAATAAACCTATTGATATAGCTTACTATGCCTGAATTTAAAATACAGCACATCACCAAATACACTTATCCGGGGCCGGTTCGCGACAGCGCCAACCAGATCATCCTGTACCCTATCCAGGATGCATACCAGGATGTGGTAAAACACGAGATCCATATTACCGGCGACCCGGTTATTGACACTTATACTGATTATTATGGAAACCAGGTGGGCAGCTTTACTTACAGCGTGCCGCATACCTCGATGATCATCAGTTCAAAATTACTGGTTAATACGCATCCTAAGCCATTGCCGGGCAATGATATTTTCCCGTCGCAACAATGGGACGATCTGAAACGCCTGCAATATATGGTGCCTTATATCGACTTCCTGAAACAGGAGTATTTTGATGGTTTTTCGGAACTGATGGAATTGGTGCAGGCCGAAAAATCAAAGGATGATACCCCTTACCAGGTAGCTTTGCGTTTTTGCCGTTATGTATATGATAATTTCAAATATATCAAAGGCGTTACCACCGTTGAAACTACGCTGGATGAAATATGGAAACTAAAGGCGGGCGTTTGCCAGGATTTTGCCCATATATTGACCCTGATGCTCCGCATTGTTGGTATCCCGGCAAGGTATGTGAGCGGGTATATTTGTACCAACCGCAGCACCGCCATGCGGGGTGAAGGCGCTACCCACGCCTGGGCCGAGGCCTATATCCCTGATTACGGTTGGCTGGGTATCGATCCAACCAATAATTGCATTGCGAATGATACACACATCCGCCTGGCAGTTGGGCGCAATTTCCTGGATTGCTCACCGGTGAAAGGCGTATTTAAAGGGGCTTCGGAACATTTACTGGAGGTAGCGGTATCAGTTGGCGAAGATGACTCGCCGATATCGACCCATCATGGGGAAACATCAGAAGTGATCGAATTTAAACCGGTGAACGAGGCCGCGAAAAATAGCTACCAGCGCTACATGGAAATGATGCAGCAGCAACAACAGCAGCAGTAAACCAATTACGTTTTCTTAACAGTTTCTATCAGTTCGTCAACCGTTGGCGCTTTGCTGAAGGCTTTTACCAGTTTGCCTTTACGGTCGTATATGGCGATGTAAGGCGTGGTAGCCACCTGGTAATACCTTTGCACCAGGTAAGTATGTCCCTCAGTACCCACGGTTATATTAGGATACTTAGCCAGGTCAAAATCGCGATAGAAAACCTGTATAGCTTTCAACATGGATGGTTCTATAAAAGTGACCATCACAATCTGGATATCGCCAAATTGTTTCATTTTCGGCTTCATCTCATACATCAGGTGCTGGCAATGGCTGCAATCGGGCGCAAAATAAATGATCATTACCGGTTTGTGCTTTTTAAGATTAGCCGGGGTAAACCAGGTGCTGTCGTTCCTTAAAATATGAAAGGGTGGTATATTAGTAATATCGGGTTTGTTTGGGGCCTGGCTTGGCACCTGGGCATGTGTGCAGCCTGCAACGATGATGAGGCTAAAAAGTAAAAGTAGTTTCTTCATTTCGCGATAAATGTAAGTGTTTTTGTTGTAACCGCTGTATTGGTTAGGTATCTGTTTATTATTAACCTCTTGCTTCTAGCAATTCCATCTGCCAGGCAATATGTTCTTCAGTTATGGGATATAACGCATTATTGCGGATAGTGTGATAAACTGCTTCAAATAAATGCCTGTAATTTCCCCTGCCCGACTCAATCAGCTCCGTAATTTTTTGATTATCGAACCCCATGGTTACCAGTTTGCCTTCGCTGCCTACAGGTTCTAAACCATATTCGGGTGCGGTTGGCGATACTGAAGCATCCAGCTGGGCTTCCTGCACATCGCAACGATCTTTAATATAACTGCCAAGCGTGCCGTGTACCACAAATGCCGGTAAGGGTTGTGCGATAAGCAAACCCGAGGTCAAGTACACATTCAACTGGTGAGGATATGATAAATGAAAATTAAAGTAATCCGCTACTTCCGAGCCTTCGCGATAGATACCGGTGGTTTTTTTGAATGACAAGGGCCTGCCGAAAAGACTGATCGCCTGATCGATCAGGTGCGGACCGAGATCATATACCAATCCATTTGCAGCAGCAGCTTTGGTTTCTTTAAATAATTTGGGACTAAGTACTGGTTTATACCTGTCGAAACGAAAATGCACTTCGATCAGTTCACCCAATCTGCCGCTTTCTATTACTTCCTTTACCGATAAGAAATCACTATCCCAGCGGCGGTTCTGGTAAACCATTAAATGTTTGTTCACCTGCCGGGCCAGGTCATAGAGTTCTTTTACTTCTGCTGAGTTGGCTGCGACGGGCTTTTCTACCAATACATGCTTACCAGCCTGTAATGCCTGTTTAGCCAGATCAAAATGTGTGTTGTTTGGAGTATTGATGATAATGAATTCGATCTCACTATCATTCAACAGTTCGCCAATAGAATTGTAGCTGCTAATGTTTGGATAGCGCAAGGCTGCTTTTTTCTCATGCCGCTCTACCACCGCACTTAACTCAAAGCCCGGATGAGCGTTTATAAAAGGCGCATGAAATACCCGCCCGGACATGCCGTAGGCCATTAAGGCGGTTTTTATAGGTGATTGCATAGGTCTTATTTATGTTATTTCTTAATAGAAACCTTAAAACGCGTCAAACTCATCCACTATTGGTTTCGCCCAGTCAGTAAACGCTTGTCTTTGCAGGTAAAGAACTCCGTCAACAATATGAAGAATTTCCTGTGGAACTACTGCTTCATCTATGTCTGCAATTGAATTGTCAAATAGCGTAACCGAATCGAAATCTTTAAAATATTTGTAAAGATTCTTAAAGCCATGCTCATAATTGTACCGGATAGATTCTTCTGACACTTTATGCCCTCCCAGCCTGACCCTGTAAGCTACGCGTTCTATGGACTCTTCCAATGAATTCAATCCCATGAAAATCAGATGGGTCTCGTATCCCGCATTTTTAAATTCATGAACAGAGGCCATCGGTGCTGTTGTGCTAAAATTGGTTTCAAAGGCGTAATTAAGACCAGCACCTATAGCAATTTGTTTTTGTTCCTGAAAAAGATGATCATTGATGTGAGACCACAATGCTTCGCTACCTATTTCCGGAAACTCTTTGACCAGCTCGGTCATATATTTATCTCCGTCAAACACTTCGTAATCAGATTCAGTAAGTTCTTTAGAAAAAAGACTCTTACCCGAACCATTTGGCCCGGCTACAAGGAAAAGTCTTGGGCCCGGCATGGATTAACTTAGAATCTTAACAGTTTTTTCTGTAGAGTTTTGCGAATTCTGCTCAATCAATACTTTCCTGCCGTTTGGATATTTATAAATAAACAGATTTGGCTTAACACATAACTCATTCCTGTACACCATGGGTAGATTTAGAGCGGTAGCTTTCGCAATGGCCTCAGATAATACAGCCTTAAACCTATTTTCCTTTTCTTTTGTGCTTAACTCAAATATGAGCCTTTGTCTTTTAACAGGCATAACGTTTGAATTTGTGATTTATACAAATATACATAATTTCAATAGATTGATTCACACCGCAACTTTTGAATGGATGTCAGAATGAGGCTCCACATCCAAAATTATCCATTCCAATTGGCGAACCATCAGGCATATTGATGGCATCCGCAGGTTGAAATTTATCCGGGTTATTTTCAAACTCTTTAATTTGCGACAGGCCAAACAGCAGGTTTGCTTTTTGATCGTTCCCTGCGGTCAACGCAGTTTTACCCATCCACTTTTTCAGTTCATCAATCTGTAGTAAAGTAATACCACGAACACTTTCCGGCGCTTTGGTATCGGCTGCTAAAGTGAGCAACTGCTTTAAGGTTAAATTGTTTACCAGGCGTTGCAATTCGCCTTTGTAGCCGGTTTGCTGTGGCGCTTTCCAGGTTTGGGTAATTAATTTACTTAATACGGGCTCAAGGCCAGGTTGTGTATTATCCCTTGAGTGATATTCAACCAGTCGCGCGGCGCGTTGTGGCTGCAGCATAAATTGCAGCGTATTACTGGCTGCCGATTCAGCGGCCGACATCGGATCAAAAGTTAAGCCGGTACGCGATTTAAACGTTTCCCTGGTACGCGGGTATCCGATGGGCCGCGGCGGTATTTTTTCGATCAGCTTTTCGGGCAATGCCAGGGCATCAGGTGTAATGGTGCCCATCAGCGCATTAAAGGCTTTCCATTGCTCGGCAGGTGGTACAAACCGGGTGATCGTTTGCCCGTCGTTTTTTAGGGCGAAGGTATAATATAAGCCGCCTAACATTTTCGAGGCAGCCTCTACCTGGTAGCGGTGCAGCAGGTACATAGGCACTAAAACTTCTTCAAGCGTGGCCATCGGCGCATCCTGGCGGATAGCTTTTTCCGAAAAATTAGCCAGTACGTGCTTGCGAATATCCATCAGCCTGTTCAGTTCATCAGCGGCGTTGGTACCGGCATCCCAAAGGTGGGCTTGCGGGTGGGCGCTCCCGGCGGGTCGTGCATCCTCATCAGAAATAAATAAATAGCCTTCTTTTAAGGTTTCATTAACAATGCCTTTTAAGGCTTCATCTTCATTAGTGCCTGCCGGGAAATCCTGGTAGCCATACAGGATGGCCCGTTTATCCCACCCGCCTATTTCAGTGGTGTAAGCATTGGAAAGGTCGATAGTTCCATCAGCACTTAAAGCGATGGTTGGCGGCGGGTAGTCCATTACCGATGCCCTGTTATTGACACTTGCTGTAAAATTATGCTGCAAACCAAGCGTATGGCCCACCTCATGCGCGGCCAGTTGGTGCAGTCGGGCAATAGCCAGTTTCATCATTTTATCGCTGGTAGGTTTGCCATCTTCGTATGGTTGTACTAATCCCTCGGCAATCAAAAAGTCCTGCCTGTCGCGCAGTGAACCCAGCGATACCTGGCCCTTGATGATCTCACCTGTTCGGGGATCGACAATAGATTCGCCGTAAGACCATCCACGGGTTGAACGGTGTATCCATTGGATGATATTATACCGGATGTCCATCGGGTCGGCATCTTCAGGCAGCAATTTTACCTGGAAAGCGTTTTTATAACCGGCCTCCTCAAAAGCCTTATTCCACCAGGATGCGCCTTCCATTAAAGCAGTCCTCACGGGCTCCGGCGCGCCACGGTCGACATAATAAATGATCGGGTTAACCGCTTCGCTCATCGCTGCGGCAGGGTCTTTCTTTTCCAGCCGGTGACGGGTGATAAATCTTTTAACAATTGGCTGATCGATCGGTGTAGCATAATCCATGTATTGGTTAGGATAAAAACCTGCGCGCGGGTCAAATTTTCTCGCCTTATAATTATTGTCGGGAAGCTTGATGAAAGAATGGTGCATCCTTACGGTAACATAATTAGGATCAGGCGTAACCGAGCTGATTTCATTACCAGTGCCTGTTCCTGCTAAAGTAATGATGGCCTCGAACTCCGAATTATCCGGGAAGCTTTTGGTGTTGGGTAAATACATGGCCGAGCGGCTCTCGTCTGCATGAAAATTGCCCTGGTTGCTGTTGCCTAACTTGCGGGCAAGCTGGTGACTGTCGCGAAGCAAAAAATGGGTCAGGTCGATGAGCACCCTGCTACTGTCCTGTGCTTCAACTTTAAAACCCCAGATGACGGATTGCGCGAATGCTTCTTCAACAGATTTCCGCTCATCGGCATTATTGCTGACGGCCCGGTAATTATAATTGGGCTGCACCAGCAGCACCTTGTCGCCTATCTTGATAAACTTTACAATACGGGTATCGCCTATTTGTCCGCGATCCATTGCAAGATCGTTTGAACCGACACCCGCAGGTAATGAGTTAACATATAAAAACTCGTCGTTCAATCTATCTACCTCCAAAAATATTTGCCCGGTTTTCTCGTCCCAGTAAAAATTAAAGTAGCCGGTATATTTGGTCAGCCCCTTTATTCTGGAGTCGATCTCATTTGATTTTTGAGCTTTGATTACCTGGAACGAACAGAGGAGTAAAAGCAGGAAGCAGATTTTTTTCATACACTAAATTGAGCAGCCTAAAATTATTGTTTTAGTCAGGCTTATCCAATTTAATATCAAACAAAAGGGTCGGGCTTTACGCCCAACCCTTCTTTGTAGAAGTTATTGTTTTTTATTATTTCATGCTGGCCTTTATCGCGTTGATAGAATCCAGATGCATTTTCAACGTAGGCAATGTCTTGATAGCAAATGCCTTAATATCCGGGTCTTTGCAATTGTTGGATGCATCGGTAAATAGTTTTACTGCTTTTTCATGCCCTTCAACCATTCCGGCAACATAATCCTTATCAAAATCTTTACCCGACATCTTGTTCATATCATCCGCCATTTTTTGCTGTTCGGCACTTGGGGTGGATGGTAGCGCGATGTTTTTAGTTTTGGCTAAGGCTGCCAATTCAGATCCTGCTTTTGAGTGATCGGTAACCATCATAGTTGCAAAGTTTTTAACGCGGGTGCCCGATGCTTTTTGCTGCGCCAGCTTGCCTGCATTCACCTCGGCCATACCATCACTTGCAGCGGTAACTACAAAAGTAGAGTCGCCTTTGTCGATAGTTGTGGCCGAACCTGTTTTCATGGTAGTGTCTTTCACCGTACTGTCTTTTGTAACGCTGGTGCTATCTGTAGTAGAGCTGCTCGTTTTACTTTTGCAAGCCTGGAAAGCTAATGCTGCCAGGGCGATCATCATCATTGAACTTAATTTTTTCATAGTGGTTGTTTTTAAATGGTTATGGCATATTAACAAATGATACTTGTTTAGGTTTTTTACTTATTTCTTAATAATGTATTTAAGCCATGTTATATAAAGTTTTATTATTTTTGGGCCACATAAAAAAACGATCTATATGAATTTTCCCGCTGAATTAAAATACACCAAAGACCACGAGTGGATAAGAGTTGAAGGTAGCGAAGCCTACATCGGCATTACGGAATTTGCACAGCGGGAGCTGGGCGATATTGTTTATATAGATATTTCTGCATTAGGGAAAGAAGTGGCCCAGGAAGAAGTGTTTGGAACAGTTGAGGCCGTAAAAACAGTTTCGGATTTGTTTATGCCGCTTACAGGAGTTGTGAATGAGACTAATCCGGCTCTTGATAGCCAACCCGAGTTGGTGAATACCGATCCTTACGGTGAAGGATGGATGGTGAAGATCAGCATAAAAGATGCCTCGCAAATTGACGGGCTGTTATCTGCCGATGCATACCAGGCGCTTACAGGAGCCTGATCAAAAGATATTTGAGTAATACAGGCTTCTCCATACATGGGAAGCCTTATTTGTTTTTTTATTGTCCTGTTCTTTATTATAAGGCAACAAAACCCGAAGTTTATATCGTATAAACGTCATATACGTTAGGGTAAATTACTGATGAAAAAAAACAAATACATCCTTTTATTGATCCTTGCTGTAAGCCTTTCCTCATGCGGCCTCTTCAGGAAAAGCTGCAATTGCCCGCATTTTAGTAAAATAAAAGCCAAGGCAACCCCGCAGTTAATCCACACCGTATAACCCATAATATCTTATTGTAATTTAATTGTTCTTATTTGGATTTAATTTAAATAAGGTTTACATTTGATGCATAATTCAAAAACAGAACATGAGACTTTCACAACTTGAAGTAGGCGAAACAGGGATTGTTAAGGAATTTACTGATCTTGAAATGTCAGTAAAGTTGATGGAAATGGGATGTTTACCCGGCGAAGCGATCACCGTTTCGCGCATTGCGCCGCTTGGCGATCCAATGGCTATCAATGTATCCGGCTACCAGTTAAGTTTACGTAAAAGAGAAGCCTCGACTATTATCCTGCAGTAGTTTTATAACATTGAATGCTGATATAAAAGTTGCGCTTGTAGGAAATCCCAATACCGGTAAATCAACGCTCTTTAATGTTCTTACCGGTCTCAATCAAAAAATAGGAAATTTTCCGGGTGTTACCGTTGATAAAAAAACAGGAGTTTGTTCGCTGCCTGATGGCCGCAACGCGCAGATCATTGACCTGCCGGGCACGTATAGCCTCTACCCAAAAAGCAGGGACGAATCCATTGTATTTTCTGTATTGGCCGACAAAGCCAACCCGCTCAGGCCCGACCTGGTGGTGGTTATACTGGATGCCTCCAACCTTAAACGGAACTTATTGCTTTATACTCAGGTTGCCGACCTGAAGATACCGGTTATCATCGCCCTGAACATGATGGACCTGGCTAAAAAAGCCGATATCACTATTGATGTGGATGCATTTTCGAGGAAGCTGGGCATACCTGTTGTTCCGATATCAGCCAGGAAGATCGAGGGCATCGACAAGCTGAAAGCAGCCATTGCATATTCCAACAAAATAGCATTGCAGGAAGATACCATTGATGTGGAAGCGATAGCGCCGCAGCTGGTAGCGAAGATCAGCGAGGAGTTTCAAACAGAAAATCCCTACTATGCTTTGCAGTTGGCGCATCAGCACGAAACTATTAACTTTTTTAGCGCCGAGGAAAACAATCGGATTGAGGAAATTGAAAAGGAGTTTGATTTTCATTCCCAAAAAGCCCAGGCAACTGAAACAATAGCGCGGTATAATTTTATAAACGACCTGCTTTATGATACCGTAAAGAAACTGGAAACCGCCGAAGATGAAACCATGAGTAACAAGATCGATAAGATACTTACCCATAAAACTTTTGGCTTTATTATCTTTTTCGGTATCCTGCTGTTTATTTTCCAGTCGATCTTTGCATGGTCGGCTTACCCTATGAAATTGATCGCCGAGGGGTTTGTTTGGGTGCAAAGCTCATTACATACCGTATTGCCTGCCGGGCCGCTGACCAACCTATTGGTTGATGGGGTCATCGCCGGGTTAAGCGGGGTAATGGTATTTATACCGCAGATCGCTATCCTGTTCGGCTTTATTTCGATACTGGAAGACACGGGCTACATGTCGCGTGTTACTTTTATGATGGACAGGATCATGCGCAAGGTGGGCCTGAACGGCAAATCTGTTGTGCCGCTGATCGGTGGTTTTGCCTGTGCGGTACCGTCTATCATGAGTACCCGTAATATTGAGAACTGGAAGGACAGGATGATCACCATTATGGTGACGCCGCTGGTTACCTGCTCGGCACGATTGCCTGTTTACACTTTACTGATAGCATTAGTTGTTCCTAATAAAAATGTATGGTGGCTGTTTAATATGCAGGGGCTGGCATTAACAGGGATGTACCTGTTCAGCCTGATCTCGGCGGTTACCGTAGCCTTTGTGATGAAGTATTTATTGAAAGCACGTGAACGTGGTTATTTCATCATGGAACTGCCTGTTTACCGTATGCCCCGCTGGAAAAATGTAGGATACTCGATGTATGACCGGTCAAAAGCGTTCGTTTTCCAGGCGGGGAAAGTTATTATAGCCGTTTCGGTGATATTATGGGTACTGGCATCATATGGACCGGGTGACCGGTTTGAAAAGATCGAACAAAAATATAAGCAATCGCAATATGCACAGCATTTAAAACCGGATGACCTACAGCGTGCAGTGGCATCTGAAAAACTGGAAAATTCCTATGCAGGTGTATTAGGCCATGTGATAGAGCCGGTGATAAAACCTTTGGGTTTCGACTGGAAAATAGGTATTGCGCTGATCACATCTTTTGCTGCAAGGGAAGTGTTTGTGGCTACCATGGTAACGATCTATAGCGTAAATGGCGATGCGGAAAATATGACTTCGGTACAGCAAAAAATGCACGATGCCAAAAACCCGGACGGGAGCCCGGTATTTACGGTGGCTGTAGCTTTCTCGCTCATGATGTTTTATGCCTTCGCCATGCAGTGCGCCAGCACTGTAGCCGTTGTTTATCGTGAAACCAAGGATTGGCGCTGGCCGGCCTCGCAATTCGCTTATATGACGGTATTGGCTTATGCGGCCAGTTTTATCACCTATCATCTTTTGAAGTAGCTAAAAGCATAAAGCTGAAAGTCCAAAGCTTTTTGAACCTATGCTAATCACATTCTTTAGCTTTGGTCTTTTTGCTTTCAGCTTTTAGCTAATTTCCTGCTTTCAACTCAAAATCTTATTTTTGCTAAGAGGTAAAATTGGATAAAGTAAAAGTATTAGAAAGGTATCTTCCGCCCGAGGCGGCACCGCTGATTGGCCGGTGGATTGATTACTTTAAGTGTGAGTTTAAAATTTCCCGTAACCGGAACAGCAAGTTCGGCGATTACCGCCCACCGCATGATGGCAAAGGCCACCGCATCTCTGTCAATTATGATCTGAATGTTTATGCTTTCCTGGTAACTACCGTGCACGAGTTTGCACACCTGCATACCTGGAACGAGTACAAACACAAAGCCAAACCGCATGGTACCGAATGGAAGAATAATTTCAAAAAAATGATGCAGCCATTTTTTGAAAAAGAGATATTTCCGCCGGATGTGAAACATGCCATTGTACGGTATTTGAATAACCCCGCCGCATCAAGCTGTACCGACCTGCATTTGTATAAATCATTGCGCCTTTATGATGCCCCCAAACCTGAAGCGCATTTGACGGTTGAAAAAATACCGATGAATGCCTTATTCAAATTGAAGAATGGCCGGGTATTCCGTAAAGATGAAAAATTGCGGAAACGTTATAAGTGCACGGAAATCAAGACTAAACGGATTTATTTGTTTAGCCCGGTGGCGGAGGTGGAGTTGATGGAGGGTTAGAGATGAGGCGAAAGCAGAAAGGGTAAAGGCGAAAGGTTTATTAATTTAATGAACGACATTAGCTTTTAAACAAATCCTCATAGAAAGGATGATCAATGTGTTTTTTATTTAGCCAAAGTAATTTCTCACTATCAAAAATTGCTACCCTTGAGCGATGGACATCGGAGTTGTCAAACAGATATGCTTTGTCAAATAATTGGATATAGTTCAACAAATTGAATTTGCTTTTCTCGTACCTTCTTAAGATATCTTCTTGCTCAACATGATGCCCTAATCCTGTCCGGCGTTCTTCAACCCGTATTACATTATCCAACATTGATTCCAAAGCAACATAATACAATACGATTTTATATCCTGCTGATTTTGCCGCAATGATTTCGTTAATTTCTGAATTTCCAGAAAAGGTGGTTTCAAAAGCGTAATCTACATTTTGAGACATTGCTTCCTTTCGCCTCGCTAAAGCTACTCTGGCGGCTTTAATATGATGGCTATAATCACCAAACTCCTTTAAAGCAATTTCATCGGGATTAATAACAGTTGTTTTAATCCTTCCTTTTTGAATTAAATATGAAGTAAGAGTTGTTTTTCCAGAGCCATTGGGGCCGCCAATAACAATTAATGAAGGCATTTATCAGTTCAATTGTTTAATAATTTCTTCTAATAAACGATGATCAGTGGTTAGTTCTTTTCTAACTAAGAACTTAGCTCCATTGGGATATTCTTTTACGAATAGATCCCCTTTTAACGTTTCGGGATATTTTTCATTCCGATAGAAAATGGGCACGCCTGCTTTAAGCATCTGCTCCGCCCCCCAACCTGCGCCTTCATCTATAATGCGTTGAGTAGGGTCTTCTTTATAAATTTCTTCCAGCGTGATCATAATACTAAGTTACCATTAATATCTCAACAATTTCTCCATCATTTCCCCTAATCTCCCTTTCGCCAAAAACTGTTCTTCTAAAGCCTTATTCATCGGTATGGCCGTATCCAAACTGGCGCAGCGCATGATGGGTGCATCCAGCGAGGAGAAGCAATGTTCAGCTAAATGGGCGGCTATTTCGCCGCCGAAGCCGCTTGTTAAGGTGTCTTCATGTAAGATCAATACTCTACCTGTTTTTTTCGCGCTGGCTTCAACGGCTTCTTTGTCCCAGGGTTGCAGGCTGCGCAGGTCGATAATCTCTATTGATAATTCAGGGTGATCTTTTGCATATTCCATCGCCCAATGCACACCTAAACCATAGGTGATGATGCTGGCTTGTTTTCCTTCCTGTACAACCCGTGCTTTGCCTATTTCGATGGTGTAATCATCGTCATAAATTTCCTCGCTGATACTTCGGTACAAATATTTATGTTCGAAATAGATCACCGGGTTGGGGTCCTCAATTGCGGCAAGCATCAAACCTTTGGCATCGGATGGAAAAGCGGGGTAAACCACTTTTAATCCCGGCGTTTTGGTAAACCAGGCCTCATTACTTTGCGAATGGAACGGACCTGCTCCGGTGCCCGCGCCTGTAGGCATCCTGATCACTACATCCACATTTTCGGCCCAGCGGTAGTGGGTTTTTGCCAGGTTGTTGATCACTTGGTTAAAGGCACAAGTTACAAAGTCGGCAAACTGCATTTCAACAATAGCTTTATACCCGTTGATGGATAAGCCCATAGCCGCCCCTACGATCCCTGATTCGCAGATGGGCGTATTGCGCACCCGTTCCCTGCCAAATTCTTCCACAAAGCCCTGTGTTATTTTAAAAGCGCCGCCATATTCGGCTATATCCTGGCCCATGATCACCAGTTTTTCATACTTGCGCATACCCTGGCGCAAGCCATCGCTTATGGCATCGATGTACCTTTTACTTGTTTTATTGCCTGATTGCTGTATTGTTGTATTGTTGAAGGGTTTATACATGTCAGCAATTTCGGTTTCCAGGCCGGGTATGATATCGGCTTCCTTAAATACCTTTTCAATTTCAATATCGATCAGTGTGGCAAAGCCATTTTTGGTGATCTTGATAGATTCCGGGGTAAGTACTCCTTCATCCAATAAAAACTTTTCGAAATTGGCAATGGGGTCTTTTTCTTTCCATTGCTCAAATAATTCCTGCGGTACATATTTGGTGCCTGATGCTTCTTCATGGCCGCGCATCCTGAAAGTCATACATTCCAGTAAAATTGGTCGCGGGTTTTGGCGGATGTCTGTTGCTAGCTCATTAATGGTGTGATAAACTTCCAGTATGTTGTTGCCGTCTATACGCCGGCCTTCTATTCCATACCCTATGGCCCTGTCGCTCAGGTGCTCGCAATGATATTGTTCGTTAGTTGGGGTTGAAAGGCCGTAGCCATTGTTCTCGATCAAAAATATCACCGGCAAATTCCAAACGGAGGCCACGTTGATAGCCTCGTGGAAATCCCCTTCGCTGGTACCACCTTCACCGGTGAACACCAGCGTAGCCCTTTTTTTATTATTCAGCACATCAGCCAAAGCTATCCCATCGGCCAATGCCATTTGCGGACCGAGGTGCGATATCATCCCGATGATCTTATATTCCTGTGTGCCGAAATGGAAAGAACGGTCGCGGCCCTTGGTGAAACCCGAAGCCTTACCCTGCCACTGCGCCATCAAGCGCGAAAACGGGATATCCCTTGTAGTAAAAACGCCCAGGTTACGGTGCATCGGCAGGATGTATTCATTGGGCTGCATGGCCAAAGTACTGCCCACCGCGATGGCTTCCTGGCCTATTCCTGAAAACCATTTGCCAATGCGGCCCTGCCTCAAAAGGATCAGCATTTTCTCTTCTATCAGCCTCGGCCACAATAAAGCTTTATAAAACGACACTAATTTGTCATTATCAACGTTTTTACGGTCAAATATCATAAAGCGAAACTACTGAAGTTTTTAAAACTTTGTATGTTTACACCATTCAATCTTCATGTCTATGAAACGTATTTATTTTCTTCTTTCTTTTTTGTTTTTGCTGACCGGATTACAGGCTATAGCGCAAGATTATGTTTTAGTTCCCGAAAATTTCTTTTTGCATAAAGGGGACAAGCTTAATGTGCACCTGATATCTGCCAACCAGTTTATGAAACAGGATGAGATCAAATACGAAACAGCCAACGTGGCTAAGTTTATGCTGTATAACGGCTCCAAAAAGGTAGACCTGGCGCCGATGGCAAAAGACACCGCCTCGCCTATTGTGAGTTACCAGGTGCAGACCGAAGGGCTAACCGAGTTACAACTCACCAGGAAAGCATTAACTGATGATGTGGAAAGAGATGATTTTTTGAAGATGCTGGACGATGAGGGCATGACCAAAGAATCAGAAAAGGCGAAAAATGGCAGCAAGGACAGTTTTACCGAAAGATACACCTGGTCGTTAAAATCATTGGTGCAGGTTGAAAAAAATAGCGGTAACGTTTTTGAAAAACCGCTGAATGAAGAGTTTGAGATTATTTTGAAGGATAACCCTTACAAGGGCAACTATGGCGATGATATTACCGGCGTGGTAAATTTTAACGGCAAACCTATAGCCAACGTGAATGTGATGTTATATGTAAAAACAGAAAATGGAAATGTATTCGCTCAAAAGCTATCTTCAGATAAATTAGGAAAGATCTATTTTAAATTGAGCCGGGAAGGTATTTATCTTTTACGCGCCCTGCATATCGAAACATCAAAAGATAAAAAGGCAGATTTTGAAACCTGGTTAACTTCCTACACGTTTGCTTTCAGCAGCAGTAACGAAATGCCTAATACCTACAAGGAGTTTGGGTTTGGGAATAAACATTGATTGCAAGTTTTGAGTAGTAAGTTATAAGTTTTGAGTTTTTTGACTCAGAACTCACTACTTAAGACTCATTACTATTTTTCTCCTGCCACATTTTACTGAATGATTTTTCGGCAACGTTTGGCATTTCGCGCAGGTGACCCCAGGTTTTTTTGAACATCGTTTTAAGCAGGTAATTTTTTGTTTTGCCACTAAAGAAATCCATCAGTTTACGGCTCAGCATTCCCTTTTTCCAGATGGCCCAGCCCCATTGTTCTTTTTTAGCCACTAATTGCTCTTTTACCGCATCACGGCGGTTAAGCAGCAGCATCTTATGGATATCGATCTTTACGGGGCAAACCTCGGTACACTTGCCGCATAAGCTGGAGGCATAGCTCAGGTGCTTAAATTCCTCCATGCCACGCATGTGCGGGGTGATAATGGAGCCGATGGGCCCGCTATAAGTAGTTTCGTACGTATGGCCGCCGATGTTTTTGTAAACCGGGCAGGCATTTAAACAAGCGCCGCAACGGATACAGTACAGGCCCTGCCGCTGATCCTTTTGGGCCAACAGGTTGGTACGGCCGTTATCCAGTAAGATCACGTACATTTCTTCCGGCCCGTCGGTTTCATTTGGCTGGCGCGGACCGTTGAGGATGGTATTATACACTGTCAGGTTTTGCCCGGTTCCATGGGTTGAAAGCATTGGCCAAAACAGGTCGAGATCGGCCATGGATGGGATCATCTTTTCGATACCCGTTATAGCAATATGTATTTTTGGAAAGGAAGTACTTAGCCTCGCATTACCCTCGTTTTCGCTTATGGCGATGCTGCCTGTATCGGCGATCAGGAAATTAGCTCCGGTGATGCCAACATCAGCCTGCACATATTTATCGCGCAGCAGCTCACGGGCCTTTAATGTTAATTGCTCAGGTGTTGCATCTATCGGCGTACCAAACTTCTCATTGAAGAGTTTGGCAATATCTTCTTTTGAAAGGTGCATGGCTGGGGTAACAATATGATAGGGCCTTTGCCCCAATAGCTGCACAATGTATTCGCCCAAGTCGGTTTCCAGCGACTCGATATGGTGACTTTCCAAAAATTCATTCAAATGAATTTCTTCTGTTACCATCGACTTCGATTTCACCACAGTTTTGGCACCTGCCCGCTGGATAATGTTCAATATTTCGCGGTTGGCCTCTTCAGCATCATTGGCCCATATCACTTTGCCGCCGCGTTTTTGGAAATTAGATTCAAACTCGGGTAAAAACTTGTCCAGGTTCTCCATCACCTTCCATTTGATCACATGACCCTTGCGTTTGGCATTTTCCAGGTTGATGAATTTTGATAGTCCAGTCTCCACCGTCGCATCATATTTACCAATATTGTAATTGATAATGCGGCGGTGATCCATATCAAACGCCTTCTCTTCAGAGGCAATCAAAAATTCATCCGCGGTGCTTGACATAAATGCTAAATTAGGATTTTTTTATTTAGGGAGAAGTGGGTTGGGTTGATTAAGTTGGGTTAGGTTAGATTGAGTTGATATTTTGATTGTTTGGCTAAACCTTTCAGCATTATTTATCTAAAAACCTCCCAGTTTTTTTTTATATTGTGTGCTTATAAGAATAAAGGAGCATGCACTTTCGCAATATACATGCCGCGTATTACTCTGGCGTAACTTGGGTAATTATCTTAAAATAAAAGAAATGAAAACCGAAAACCTAAACCTTCAAAACAGCAAAAATGTGCTCAGTCGGTCTGAAATGAAAAAGATTGTGGGCGGGAAAGATGTTGTTTGTCCTTCGGGGTACGTTGTGTGTAACTGCAGTGCGGGCGGTGTTAATACTGTAACATGTATCCCCAACGATGCAAAATGCTGCGTTTCGGCATAAGCAGTACAGAAAATTTAAGACTTTTAATCAAAAAAAAGACTTACGAAGTTTTAAAAACTTCGTAAGTCTACTGTAATTTGAGTTTTATCAACACGATATTTTATTGACACGGGTAGCGTGCCTGCCGCCTTCAAACTCGGTTTCCAAAAAAACCTTGACGATGTTTTCGGCTTCTTCTATCGAAATAAAACGTGCGGGGATGCACACGATGTTTGCATTATTATGTTTGCGTGCCAGGCTGGCCAGTTCTTCATTCCAGCAGATGGCGGCACGTATGCCCTGGTGTTTATTGGCAGTGATGGCTACCCCGTTGGCGCTGCCGCAAACAAGGATACCGAAATCAAAGTCGCCATTTTCAACTGCCGATGCAACGGGGTGGGCAAAGTCGGGATAGTCAGCCGAATCAGGTGAGTAGGTGCCAAAATCTTTCAGGGTTCCGGCATTTAGCCATTTGGTTATGGCTTCTTTGTATTCAAAACCTGCATGGTCAGCACCGATGGCAATGTTCATCATTATAATTTGTTTTTTAATGGCGATGAGCTATCATGAGCAATCTTATTTTTTTAGTGGTTGCTCATTGATGGTTTTAAATCCTTCATAACTCAAATCTAATTAAGACCCTCTAATTCAGCCTTTTTTCTTTTTCTTCTTTCCACAGCACCGGCTACGCCTATGCTCAACTCATATAATAAAAGTAAAGGCAAAGCCACTACGCTCATGGTAAGGGCATCTGGGGTTGGCGTTACTATAGCTGCTATGATCAGGATGATAATAATGGCATAGCGCCTGTGCTTGCGCATAAATTTAGGGGTCAGTATGCCCAGGTTTGCCAGTATGTATACCAAAATAGGCAATTCAAAAACCAGGCCCGACGCCAGCGTTAATGTGCTAATTGTAGACATAACAGAATCTATGCTGAATAGGTTCTGGATAGAATCACTCACAACGTAAGCTGATAAAAATTTAATAGATAACGGGGTCACAATGAAATAGCCAAAGCAGACCCCGGTAAAAAATAAAAAGGAGGCATAAAATACAAACCCGCTTGCGGCTTTCCGTTCCTTTTCGTGCAGCGCAGGTTTAATAAATCTCCATAATTCAAACAGCAGGTAAGGGATACCCAAAATCAGGCCGATCATCAGCGATGAATCCAGCTGCAGGGTAAATTGCCCGGCCAGTTCCGTATTGATCAGGCTAACATTGATCTTTTCGACACAAAAATCCTTAGCTACAAAATAAGAGCTGATGCTGTGCATGAAATCCCCGAAATCGCACATCCAGCGATACGTAACGAAATCAACATGGGCCGGGGCCATGATCACCCCGTTGAATATCCGGTCGTAAAAAGAAAAAGCTAGTATGGCAAATAAGATGATGGCTAAAGCAGCGCGTATAAGGTGCCCGCGCAATTCTGCTAAATGGCCAAAGAAAGACATCTCGCCTTCCAT
>Ga0206976_1124_pt1 | contig 24553 bp, 17 predicted proteins | sample Alteio_BWOrgHeat_82_FD_152926 | JGI IMG/M metagenome (GOLD analysis project Ga0206976, IMG submission 152926) | Enriched cells from forest soil in Barre Woods Harvard Forest LTER site, Petersham, Massachusetts, United States -... | ecosystem: Environmental > Terrestrial > Soil > Temperate forest >... | reverse complement strand
TACTTGCGCAGAGCCTCGATGCCTTCCGGTTTCACCTGGTAGACACGGCGCGTTCCCTGCTTGACGTCCGATACGAGCCCCGCCTGCTTGAGGACGCGCAGATGCTGGGAGACGGCGGGACGGCTGACGGGCAGGTGCTCGGCAATCTCGCCGACGGAGTGCGGACGGCTGGCGACGCGCTGGAAGATGGCGAGGCGGGTGGAGTCGCCGAGGGCTTCGAATGATTTTTCGAGGTAAGCCATTACTAACGTTAGTGTTAACTTACGCACGGGATATGTCAAGAGGACGTAGCCCAGCTGTTAGACTCGGCAGAGAATTCATTTTCTCAGGAGAGTGTTGTGGCAGAGAACGAAGTGCAGTCAACGGAAGTAAAGATTACCGTGCGCCCGAATGGACCGCTGCGCGTGGAAGGGCCGGTGAGGCTGCTAGATCCAAATGGCGGCGAGTGGGATCTGACGGGCAAGCCGGGGATTTCGCTGTGCCGGTGCGGCGCGTCGGCGAACAAACCGTTCTGCGACGGGACGCATGGGAAGATCGGCTTTGAGTCAGTTGTAACTGCACCTCCGCGAGCGGAGAATCCGCAGGGCTGAACAGCGCAATTCAAGGCAAAGGGCGAGGCGCAAGGCTTCGCCCTTCTGGTTTGCGGCAATCGCAGGCCTAGGCCTTTAGGAATCTTTGCGGAGGGGCGCGGCATCCATCTGATTGGGCCTATACAGCCCGGGAGCTCTCTTTGCCGCATTCATCATCGCTTGAACCTCCTCCAGGACTTTCTGATCAGCCCATACAACCGCCTTCCACCGCGGAGAGCCGGCGAAAGTCGCCAGGGCTGAAATTCGTTCTGAACCTGATTGCGGGATCGGCGTTTCAATCCATCCAGGGTGCGCAGCAGAAGCCGATGCTGGTGGCTCCGGGCGAGCTGGCGGTGACGTTTATCGGCCACGCCTCGTTTCTGCTGCAGGTTGGCGGCCTGAACGTTCTGATCGATCCGGTCTTTGCGAACTGGCTGGTGCTGATTCACCGGCTGCGTCGGCCGGGTGTGAGGATTGAAGATCTTCCGGCGATCGATGCCGTGCTGTTGACACATGCGCACATGGACCATCTGAACCTGCCGTCGCTTAGAAAGATCATCCGGCGGACGCGCAGACTGCGCGGTGAAGCGCCGATTGTTGTGGTTCCTGAGGGCGTGGAGGACCTGGTGGACAAGCTGGGCTTCAGCGCCGTAATGAGCATGCGATGGTGGGATCAGGTGAAGGTCGGCGAGTTGAAGATTACGATGACGCCCGCGCAGCACTGGGGCGCGCGAATGATGCGGGACACGCATCGCGGCTTCGGCGGGTACGTGCTGCGGCATGGAGCACAGTCGGTGTATCACTCGGGCGACAGCGGCTACTTCGCGGGGTTCAGAGAGATCGGCGAGCGGCTGGCGCCGGAGGTTGCACTGCTGCCGATCGGGGCATACAAGCCGGATGGGTTTCGCCGCGTGCACACGAGCCCGGATGATGCGATACGGGCGTTCGCCGATCTGGGCGCCGAGAGAATGGTCCCTATGCACTACGGAACATTCAGGCTCTCAGAGGAGCCAATGGATGAACCTCTGCCGCGACTGAAAGAGGCGGCGAGAAGGGCTGGGGTGCGCGACCGGGTGGTAGACCTGGGTGAAGGTGAAACGAAGATCTTTCATTGACGCGGTTCGCGAAGCTGCCTACGGAATCGTTTTCGCCCGCCGTGCTTTGCTGTATATTTCTTCGTGGATAACGATAACAGAGCAAAGGCGCTTCCTTACCGCGCGACGGGGAAGTTCTGCTCGTTGCCCAAGATCTATCCGCTTAGTTTGGACGCAGTGATTTATGGCAAATGAGCAGGCGCAGCGTTATACGATTGGCGTAGATCTTGGCGGGACCAATTTGCGGATCGCGGCTTATACCCGCGATGCCGGATTACTGGAAACAATTCTTCTTCCGACGCGCCTGGCCGCGGGCCGCGATGCCGTTGTGGATGATTTGTGCGGTGCGGTATGCGATCTGCAAAAACGTTTTTCTACACGGTTCGACCTGTACGGAATCGGAATTGGCACGCCGGGGCCACTTGAGCTTCCGGCGGGGCGATTGCACAATCCCCCCAACCTGCCGGGATGGGATGGTTTCGACCTGCGGTGCGAACTCGAGAAGAAATTGCAACGAGGTGTTGTGGTCGAGTCGGACGCAAACCTGGCGGCGCTGGCGGAATGTTTCCTCGGCCGCGGGCTCTCGATGGGCGTCGATTCGTTGTGCATGCTCACGCTTGGAACCGGCGTAGGTAACGGTATCATTCTGGGCGGAAAAATCTTCGACGGCGCGGCGGGAATGGCGGGTGAAGCGGGACACGCGACGATCTACCCCGACGGCCTGAAATGTCCTTGCGGAAACGACGGCTGCCTGGAGATGTACGCTTCGGCAACGGCGGTGGTGAGGGCGGCAAACCAGAGGATTGAAGCGGGGAGCGCTCCAATGCTCGTGGGGCAAAAGTGGTCGGCGCGGACACTCGCAGAGGCGGCGTTCGAAGGTAATGCTGACGCCCGACAGGTCTATACGGATGCGGGGCATGCTCTGGGCATCGGGCTGGCGGCACTGGTGAACACTTTGCAGCTCCCGCTGTATGTTGTGGGCGGCGGCCTGGTGCAGGCGTGGGAGTTGCTGAAACCCGCAATCTTCGAAGAGCTGCATCACCGCAGCTACGTCTATAGGCTGACGGAACCGGGCAGTCCGGTTGCGACTCACAATCCTAAGGGGGCAACCCACGTCCTTCCGGCTGAGCTTGGGCCGGACGCGGGACTGCTCGGAGCGTGTATTCTTCCCTTCACGGCAAATGGACGAAGCTGATCAGGCTTTGGCAAGTCCAAACCGTGGGGAAAGAGATACATGCGGCTGAACTACTATCTGGCAAAAGGCTCCCTCGTAGGTGCGCTTGGCGGCCTCCTCTTCGGCTTTGATACCGCGGTCATTTCGGGTACGACGCACCAGCTCACACAGGTCTTTCATCTGACGCCAAGCGAGCTTGGGACAACGGTTTCTATCGCGCTGCTGGGCACGGTGATCGGTGCGATCTCAGCGGGCGAGTTGGGGCAGAAGTTAGGAGGACGCGAGGCGCTGCGCATCATGGCGGTGCTTTACGTGATCTCCGCCGTTGGGTCGGCGCTGGCGTGGAACTGGGGATCACTCCTGTGTTTTCGCCTGCTAGGCGGGCTTGGGATTGGCGGTTCGTCGGTGCTGGGGCCGGTCTATATCGCCGAGCTTGCTCCGGCGAAGTGGCGCGGGCGGATGGTAGGCCTCTTTCAGATCAATATCGTCATCGGCATCCTGCTGGCGTATGCGTCCAATTACGTGATTGCCGGGATGAACTTTGGCGCGACTCAGTGGCGGTGGCAGCTCGGCGTGGCGTCGGTTCCCGCAGCGCTCTTTTTGGTTCTTCTGTACGTTATTCCGCGCAGCTCGCGCTGGCTGGTGACACAGGGCAGCATCGATGAGGCACGAGAAGTGCTGAGGATGATGGGATCTCCGGATTACGAGGCCGAGCTGAAGGAGATCATCGAGTCGATACACCTGGAGCGGTCGGCGAAGGAGGAGCCGCTCTTTCAGTGGAAGTACCGGCTGCCGATTTTTCTGGCCGTGTCGATCGGGTTGTTCAACCAGCTTTCGGGTATCAACGCGATTCTTTACTACGTGAACGACATTTTCGCGGCAGGCGGATTCAGCAGCCTGTCGGCGGATAAGCAGGCGGTGATCATCGGCGGGATGAACCTCGTTGCAACGCTGCTGGCGATGTCGGTTATCGACAAGCTGGGGCGGAAAACACTGCTGCTGATCGGATCGGTGGGAACGTCGCTATGCCTCGCCGGAGTGGCGGCGGTGTTTCTAACGCACAGCCATCAGAGCGACCTGGTGTGGCTGCTGGTGGGATTCATCTTCTTCTTTGCGATTTCACAGGGCGCAGTGATCTGGGTATACATCAGCGAGGTATTTCCGACGCGGGTCAGGTCGAAGGGGCAGAGCCTGGGAAGCTCCTCGCACTGGATCATGAACGCGATTATTACCAAGGCTTTTCCATCGATCGCGGCGGTGTCGGCTGGAGCTCCGTTTATCTTCTTTTCCGCGATGATGGCCCTGCAGTTCTTCGTGGTGTTGTTTATCTATCCGGAAACGAAGGGGATCAGCCTGGAGCAGATGCAGAGGAAACTGGGAATCGATTAGAAGCAGGGATTGGGGATTAGGGATCAGGTTGCCGATTCCCACCCTTCGCTGGGCGAAGGATGGGAACCCGAGATCAGTCGAAAAACTCCACGTCCGGAAGTCCGGACGTGTTGCACCCGGATATTGCAGCTACTTTATATTGCGGCCGAGCGTGAAGCGCAGGCCGGTACGGACGCTTGCAGGCAATGACGTGTATCCGATGGGGCTGATGTGCTGCTGGCTGAGATAATTGTCGAGTTGCGCGTAATAGCTCAGCCAGGATGTGATCGGGAAAACCGCGCCGAGGTCGAGCTTGGCGTAGGCGTGGTCGAGGTTGCGGTTGGGGAGAAGCAGCGTGTTGCCTCCGTTCACGTCGGAGTAGCCGAGGTAAGTTGAGTCGTCGCCGCGGCTGGAGAATGCACCGGTGGCCACAATAGTCATGTGTTTGCTGGTATAGGTAACACCCGCAAAACCTATGTGCGGGGGGCGGCGGAAAGGGCGCGCTCCGACGAGCGGCGCGTCGTTGCCGATTGGGATTGTCGGGAAAGCAGGGTTGTAGCTGGGCCCGACGGCGTCGGAAGTGAACGACCGTTGCACGACGGCGTCTAGATAGGTGTACCCGCCGCGGATGAAGATGTCGCGGCCAATGCCGTATTCCACTTCGCTTTCGAGCCCCTGAGCGCGGAACGCCCCGGAATTGACGGTGAGCGAGAAAGCGCCTTCCTGTTCAAGAAATGCCTGGAGCGACTGCTGCTGCTCTGGAGTGAGATTGGGCAGCAGCGTAGGGATAAGGTTGGGTCCGACGTACTCGATCTGATCGCCAAATTCGTTGTGAAAGTATGTGGCACGGAGGACGATCTTCTCGCTGAAGAGGCTCTGCTCGACGCCGCCGTCGTACGAGCGGGAGAGTTCGGCACCGATTGGACGGATGCCGTATTGGTTGACGGTAGACTGGCCTCCGTTTTCGAGGAGGAAGGTGTAAAGCGAGCCGAACTGGTCGTCGATGGTGGGCTCTTTGACTCCCTTAGCGAAGTTGAAGTTGATCCGGGTTCCGTGGAATTTACCTTTGCCGGGCCGCACTGCGTAGTAGGAGACTCCGATACGTGGCGTGCCTTCGGTGCCGTAGAGCTGGTTTTTCTGGATCCCTCCACCGAGCGAGTAGAAGAGGCGCTGCTTGAAGTCGCCGTTGATTGCGAGCATGTAATCGTAGTTTGTTCGCTCAAGAGTTTCGCTGAAGTCGTAGACCCACTCGTTCTCGGCTCCCCGCTCATTTTCAAACCGGAATCCGGCAACGATGCCAAGGTGCGCGGTGATACTGTAGTCGGTCTGCGCGTATAGATTGTCGCGGTTGGAGACGAGGTCGATAGTGTAGGGATAAACGCCGCCGTAGTTCATAAGCGCCTGGCCGGCAGTGGCGTATCCATTTGCACCGGCGATGGTTACGAAATCGCCGTAGTAGTTACCCCCGATGGGAATGCCGGCCGCGAACGTCTGGCCCGACTCTTCCCTCTTGCGCGCGAGCCCATAACGGACGAGACCGTGCCAGGTGTCGATGAATGTGTGGTCGAGAGTTGCGGAAAGGAAGATGTCCTGATCGGATTGCTTGCCGGTGTTGGACATCCCGTAGAACGCGTAGGCGCCGGGAAGATCCGTGGCGATATCGGCGTTGCGCGCCGTGACGCGGAGGCCGGTGTTGCCGTTGAACGAATAGCCGAGGTTCGCGGCCGATGTGATGTTGTGGTACTCGTCGTCAGGGATGGAGTTCTGAGTCTGGAAGTCGCCGAAGGATCCGTAGTAGTCGAGCTTGTGGTACGTCCCGCCAAGCTGGACTTCATTGCGGTAGGTTCCAAAGGAGCCAGCATCACCTTCGTAGAGCAACGACGGGAAGGGCGTGGTGCCGTGAGGAGTGTAGAAGCCCATCAGGCCGGCGGCGGCATCGGAGCCCCAGAGAACGCTGTTGGGCCCGCGGTAGGCTTCGACGTGTGCGATGCCGGTGCTGGAGACGGTGGACAAGTCGAAGCGGCCGCCGATGTCTTCGACGGAGACACCGTCGAGCAGCACCTTGTTGGCGTCGGAGTTGCCTCCGCGAATGAAGACGGAGGTGAGGCCACCGCGCTGCCCGGTCTGCACGACGTCAAATCCGGGCACCTGGCGGAGCGGGTCGACCATGATGGCATTGTTCAGGAATTCGGTCTTGTTGATGACGGAGACGGAGGCACTTACCTGGGCCTGCGGCTCCGGCAATCCGGTGGCGGTGACGACGATTGACTGGTGCACCCATTCGGGCTCGAGGACGATGTTCTGCTCGATGGAGTCAAACTCGCCGCCGTAGAAGCTGCCGGTGGTGAGCTCCCGGAAGGATGTGCCGCCAGCCAGGACGTAGAACTGGCCGGCGGCCGCGTTTGAGAGCTGGAAGGTTCCGTCGGCGTGAGTATTGACCGAGATGACAACTTTTCCGTTCTGCACGAGCGCGACGGTGGCGTTGGGGATGGGCGCCCCAAGCGAGTCAGTGACGGTGCCATGCACGCTGACGGCGCGCAGAATGGGAGCAGAAAGCAGGATCAGGGCAGTGAGCAGGGCGCGCGACGTGCGCGATGAAAAAAGCGGCATTAGTTTCCTCCGTTCCCCTCGGAACGCGGTGTGAAGCACAAGGGACCGGTCTCCTGACTTGCGCTCAGGCTGGATTCCCTTCCCGGAGCGGTTCTCCAGTGGGTTGCGTTCCAGCCTTTGGCGGTCGTTCCCTAAAGAACGACGCACAGGTGCGCTTACAGTTGCGGGGCAGTGGCGGATTTTCACCGCCTTCCCGAGCATCCCATTGCGATATGGGTGAAGGTTGACTGCGCAACACGCAATTTTCGTGATTCCGCAGAGGGCAAGAAACAGTTACAGATGAACTTTTTATATGGGCAACGTGCAGCAATGTCAAAGATCCGACGCGGAAATTTCGATACTGCAGACGGATTTATGGTGACCCTGGGAAGATTCGAACTTCCGACCTGCGGTTTAGGAAACCGTCGCTCTATCCATCTGAGCTACAGGGCCATCTCTCGTAACGGGGCGTTACGTGTTCAGTTTACCGCAGCCTTGGCGTTGATCACGTGCGCTTCTGTTGCCCAACTGTTGCCCAACTCTGGTACGGCAATATCGAGCTTGTGCATGGCTGCCACGGCATCGGCTGGTGCGGTCTTGATGTAGTAGGAATTGGTGGTGGCTACGTTTGCATGGCGAAGGATTGCTTGGATTGTCTTCTCCGGTACTCCAAGCGCGTATAGGTTGCTGCCCAGGCCGCGTCGTGCAGCGTGCCATCCGTGCCAAAGCGATTCCAAACCGGCCTTTCTGAGAGCAGGTAGGATCACCCGCCCTTGCACATTGTTGAGGCTCAGGGGCTTTCCGTTGACCGCAGCAAACACAGGACCAGAATCGGCATTCCCGCAGCGGATACGGTGGGCCTCCAGCATCGTCGCTACGGCGGTTATGACCGGGACTGCACCTTGACTTTGGAAAGTCTTGGGCAATGTGACGTGACTCTCCCATACGGACTGCGCGACGTGAATCTCACCGTCACGGTAGTCCTGCCATCTCATGCCGCGGATTTCCCCGCGCCGTAGACCGGTAAACGCTGCGACCGCGAAAATTGTTGCAGCTGGTTCGGGAAGCACGGAGAGAATCGTTCTGATTTCGGGAAGGCTGTACGCATGGGTTTGTTGCGGTTCTTTGGCGGTAGGAGCAATCGCTGTGTCGCGCACAGGATTTTCTCCTACGAAAAATCCCTGCTGCTTCGCTAGCTTGAATATGGCGCTTAGTGAGCACTTGATGTGCTGCAAGGTTCTCTTGCTCAACGTTCCGGGCTGCGCGATGTCATCGAGCCATTCCTGCACATGATACGTGCGAACATCCTTCATCCAAGCGCCCGCACAACGGGGCTTAAGGTGAAGTGCCCAGATGTCCCGGTATCCCTTAAGAGTCGAAGGGCGCATGTGCTGTTCAATCCGCGGAAAATATACCCTTTCGACAAAATCGCCCAGTTTGACCACGTTCTCCGGCCTGTACTGAGGGCGATTGACAGCCGAAACCAATTCGCGAGCCTGCTCCGCGATCTGCGGCGGGGGATTCTTGCCTCTGGTAGTCACGTCCGCCAATCGTTTGCTGACCCTCAAGCGCTTAACTTCACCGTCAATCACCCGGCTTTCGTAGAAACGCACGTACCAACTTCCATGTCGTTGAAACACTTGCCCGACCTGTTCACGCTTACGATTCATCGCTTCCCCTTTCCTTGCTCTTTCTGCGCTTGTTTACGTTTTCGCTCACGCGCTGCTACTGCCAGCCGCGCAATATCGGAACGCTGCGAAGCGGTGAGCTTCTTGCTCCGCGCCTTCCCTGCTTGGCTGGCAATCGCTGACCGTTCCGCGTCGGACAAACTAGCCGCCCGCGCTTTCCCGCCCAAGCTCCCGAGAGCGACCGCATTGGGATTTTTCTTTGCCATGACGGGGATTATCTTACTTAGCGCTAAGAATGACAAGAGGAAACTGTAATCCCGGCGGATTATTTCCGCCGCTGGCCCCACCACTCCAGCAGTGCCGGGGAATCCCACTCAAAGCGAACGTAGCGTCCCAGGCGAACGCATGGAACGGGATCAGCTGCGCGGGTCCGAGTCTGCTCCAGAATCCAACTCTTGGGAATGCTCCATCGGCGAGCCAGCTCACCCGCGTCAATAACTTCGTAGCTGGCAAACCGAGGGCTGTTTTCTTTGTTATTGGGCAACATCCGGGCAACACCCCCATTCTGAGTAAATAGAATCAATGCCTTGCCATTGAGCAGCGGTTACGCTAACCGCGATTGCCGAAAGGGCCGGCCCTTTGCTTCGCGGGCCTTTGGCGGGTTTGCCGTTTCCGACTCGCCCGCCCCTTGGGTGCGTGCTGGAGTGTGTTCACCCGCGACCCCGGCTAGGGCCGAAGCGCCAGAATGTGACAAGCATCTTTCGAAAGCCTTTGATTCCATGTCGCTAACGAGGAGCCTTCCTTGACTGTGTGACTTGCTGACTGAGTGACCCCGAGAACCCGTTTCCCATTCAATGATTCGGCGCACTACGGAATAGGGTGCGGGGCCTTCGGTGTCGCCAATTTCCACGCGAGCCATTCGGTAAACAAAGACACCCGGGGAAAGCCGATCCTTTCGCACAGGCGGTCCGCCATTCGCTCGAATCCACTCGGGGAGGTACTTTCCCCTTCTTGAAGCGCGGGGCTTGTCACGGCTCCCGAGGGGGAACCACTGCGGTACGGACGCAATGACTCGCCCTAGATCATCCGTGAGCACGTTCCAGCGCAGCAAGCAGAGCCAGCGACGGAAGCCAGGGTCACGGTATTGCTTCCCCCACTTGCAATAGGCCCGATACTCACCGGGAGCGATTCGCGGATAATCATTCCAGTCGATTGCGTCAGAATTGACTACAAGCTGAGGTCGAGACTGCCGCTTTGCGAATTGCATGGTCACATAGAACCACATGCAAGCCCTGCAAAGCATCCGGACAAAATGTGTGAGGGGATTAAGTCCGGGACGGAATCATTCGTTGGATTTTGTCCGGGCACGATATCGCTTAATCAGCTTTGCGATTGCTGCTGGCGTGGTCGTATCTTTGCCGTGCCTCTTGTTTAATTCCGTTGCAATCTGCGGGACGTTCATGCGAAGTTTCAACTCGACAGCCTCTTTCGCCAAGGCATCTTTTCTAGGCCGTCCCGCCGGAATCCCCGGCAAAATCGCTTCGGTTAAGCTCCGCCCGTTCTCTCGCATCATTCGCTTCCGGTACTCCCTCAACTTCGCGGGAACGCGCTGAAGAAGCCGCGAGTATTCTTGCCAAAGTTCGTCGAATTGTTCCGGGGCAGCTGCCATCCACTCAATCCACTGGTTCCACTCCTCCTGAGTGAACGAGGAAAGGCCCTGCTCAAATTGCTTTCGCTTGTAGGCAGGCAGCGCGGCCAGGAACGCACTAAGATCCTTTTCCGCATCGTTGGACACTTGCCACCTCCCGAGTGGCATCCCGGTAATGAAGAGATCGGCGGGGCAAGCCGGGAAAGCCTGCCCATTCGGGAGCTACCCTAGCCGATTCACAGGGATGTTACATCATGGCGAGCTTCCGACGCGCCAAGCGGTCATGTACTCATGTACTAATGTGCGTTAGTGAATCGTGCTACGATGTCGGCAAATGGCAACGATTCCTCATGTGTGCGCTGGCACTGGCCATCACCGTGGCACTTGGCGTGATCATCGATCTCAACAGGCCGCGCTCCGGTCTGATTCATGAGAACCACCACCCAATGATCGACTTGCTGAGTCGGCCCTGAACCATATGACCTGGCACTTCAAGAAAGGCGTGCTGGGCCGGAGCCTACATTCTCAACTCGCTCCACTCATCGAAGAAATGACCAGATTGAGGCATAAAGGTCTATTTTCGATATTCATCTTTGATCGATATAAAGTGGGCTACCGTGATCTTTCCTGAAGCAATAAAGAAGAGACTGCGCAAGCGGCGCGATTCATCGTCGTTAGTGTATATGCTTTACCACATAAGACTGATGACTATGGGACATCAACCCATTTTTTTGGATTACCCTGTCAAGCCGCGTCCTCGATACGGCTACGGAAAGCCGGCCCATCCAGAGTTGGCCTTGCTGCTCAGCCGCGGAGCAGCTCTATATCGGGACTTGTTACGTGAATTTCTGCAATTGGCACAGGAACTGTTGGCGATTCCTCTTCGTGACTCCGTAGATCTTCGGGAACCGTGTTGGATCAACAATTGGCTGCACGGACTGGACACATTCGCCTTGTATGGATTTGTAGCGACCAAGTCGCCCAGGTTATATGTCGAGGTCGGTAGCGGCTATTCAACTAAGGTTGTACGTAGAGCGATCAAAGATCGAGGTCTTCCTACGCGACTGATCTCGATTGATCCAAGCCCAAGAAGGGGGATCGACCATCTCTGTGACGAAGTGGTGCGAATGCCCCTCGAAGACTGTGATTTAAGCATCGTCGATGACCTGCAGGCGAATGACATCTTCTTCCTGGACGGGTCTCACCGTAGCTTCATGAATTCCGATGTCACGGTATTTTTTCTGGAGATTCTTCCGCGTCTGAAGCCCGGTGTTATCGTTCATATACACGACATCTACTTACCCTTCGATTACCTGTCGGAAGGATGTCCGTACTATTCCGAACAGTATCTTCTAGCCGCCAGCCTGCTCGCTGGGCACAATGGATATGACATCCTGCTTCCGAACAACTTCGTTAGCAACACTCCATCCATTGCCGATGTGCTGAAGGAGTTCTGGAGTGCCGACGAGCTGCGGGGTGTTCCCCAGAAAGGTACCTCGTTCTGGCTGGCACGCCGTTAGCCTTGGATTATGAACTCGTACTTATGTCCTGAGATCGCATCCGACATGACTGACACTGAAGGCTGAGATATTTTGTTGCGTGTCCAGGAATGCGTCGTTAAAGTGCCATCTGGTTCTGCGGTCAGGTCTTGAGTAACACAGCAGATTCAACGGCGATAAGGGGCGCGGCTATTGGTGTTTTTCCTAACAGCGGTTTGATGGTTTGTTTGAATCTAAACCAACGGGTATTTCTTGACTGCATAGCATAAGGCCCGCGATCAGACAGCAAGGCACTAGACAGAGGCACGACCTCAGGCTCTGTGACGAGAGAAAACTGTCGAGTCAACTCTTTCAGGAGCGCCGTCCGCCGCTCCGCATTAATTCCTTCGATGCCCTCGATAGCCACATCAAAGGTGAGGACAAATAGCGCCGCCCCGGGTTTCAAACAGCGGTAGATCTCTGAAATCGTGTTTTCAAAGTCGACAATGTGTTCAAGGACACTGATGCAGTAAACTGCATCGAGCTCACCGTCGGAAAAAGGTAGTGCCTTTCCTTCAATCGGTCTAAAGCTAACTTTTCCTCGATGAGGTATGACGGCTGCAGCTCGCCGGAGATCTAGCGCGCATACCGGATCGACATCAGTACAGATGACATCCGCACCTAGATCTGCGACAGCAAACGGGAAGAATGTCACTCCACTTCCAACATCTGCGAGCCTTGGCGTTCCCGAAAAGTTGCCAATAAAGCGGCTCAGATGATGATATGCAAACGGATATTCCCAAACCCGACTCCAGCAGTAGAGTGGCTCCTTCGGCCAAGGATAGCTCGGGGATCGGAAGTTCGCTCCTTGGCGGCTAAACTCATCATGCCAATGTTTAAGAGTATTAAAGCTCTCACTCCATTCAAGGGTTTGAAAATCGGAAAGGCAAGCTAGCCCCGAACGATCGAATACTGACATGCGATCCTCACCGACGTGACCTTTCCCCCGCGAAACGTATCCCTTAGCTGACAATCAGCGAAGGGGATGAAGCTGGAATCTCCTCTTTCGACCCAGATCGGAACAATTGTATCGCTCGTGGGGTAGATTGCACGGCCAAGAGAACGTTTGCGTCGAAAATGCCAGCGTTTGCGGTGGAACAGCCATAAAACCTTACAACTTCAATGTGACTCGTCGGCGGTGTACGCATCGGATGCGCTGGCTGCGTGGGGATCGGAACAGGACGGAGAAACATCGTGCTACCATCACCCCGTGCCGATCTTTACATCGCCGGTTCCCCCGCCACGTACTTACCCCTGCGGGCACTGCGGGACCCTCATCCCCCGCGCTATGGCCCTCCGCTCAGCCGGCTACTGCGAAGCCTGCGAGTACATGACTACTGAGCAGGTTCTGCGCCTGCTTATGATCGCCCGATCGACAGTAATCAGGATGGCGCAGCGTGGAGAGTTGCATCGCGGCGGCGAAGGTCGTGCCCTTTATCACAGGGCGGACGTGGAGAGGTTGTCCCATTCGCGCCGTTTTGCGTCATAATCCTGAAAGATGGAATGCTGCCGTTGTGGAGTGTGCATCGCGCCGTATTGCGCTGACTGTAGCGTGATGACCGTTGCCGAAGCGATGGTCCGCCTGCGTTGCAGTCGAGACACCATACAGAGATGGATTACGGCAGGAAAGCTCACCCCGTTGCGCAAGGTCCATCGTCGTGTGCTGATCCGGCGTGCGGAAATCGAGGCATTATTGCGTTAGCTAATTGTCTTGATTTTTCCCGTCCGCTTTCGGAAACCGGACAATTTGGACCGGCGGTGCCAAAAATCAACTTGTCCAGTATCAGCGAAGCGCTTGCCGGTTTGAGGTCATGATTATTTTAGAGAGGTATATGTGGCCCCACTAAAAGCCTTTATTGACGACAGCGGAAGCGGCGGTGATTCGCCATGGTTTGTGCTCGCCGGATATATAGGAACCGCCGCAGCGTGGGATTCATTCGATAAGCCCTGGCGCAAGGTTTTGGATGGGCCCCCGAAGCTGGAGTATTTCAAACACAGTGAGGTCTATGGATCTGATACACAATGGGGACCGTTTACCTTAGAGCAGCGAAATCAGAGAATAGACGATCTGATCAAAGTAATTGGTAAACATGCTCGGCGTGCAATTTATGTTCGCCTTAAGCAAAAGGATTACGATGAGGTGATTAAACCCTATATTCCCCCAATGTGGCAGAACGCTTATTACTTCCTATTTATCGGATTTCTTTCCTCCGCGACAGGTATGGAGAAATGGGCTGGGAATAGCCGAATGATTGAGTTCTTTTTCGACAGCAATCAGCAAGTAGAGAAGCCATCCAAGAAATTGTACGGTCAAGTATGCGGACTTCCTCAATTTGCGGGAATGGTTGAGGATATTCATTACAAGGACGAGAAATTGTTTTGGCCGCTTCAAGCAGCCGATCTACTCGCTTGGCAGGTTCGTCGCCGTTTCTCAGTAGAAGAACCGGAGCGCCCGCAATACGAAATGGCGTTGAACTGCCCTCTGGACACGCCCTTCGTCCATACCATCACCCGTGAGAGCCTAGAGGAATTAGGCGAGGCGATGGACGAAAATGCAAAAGCGCTTTGGGCATCGATGGGATATCCAGAATCCATGAGAAAGTGGAAGCGACCACCAAAGACCGTATAATTCTCGGCACTATGGCCTTGGCAAGCATTTGATTGGGGAGTGTTCTGGGCGATCTTAGCCGCTGCGTTTATTTGTCTTGTCGTAGCGAACATAATCACCCTGGTGATGTCTCGGCTGACGGAGTGAGGCGGTACAATTGCCGCCTAATTATTGCCCGATTTTGTCAGTTCCAAATTTTCCCCTCCCGAACTTTTTCTCCTCGATTTCTCTGCAACGAATTTCGATTTCAATTTCCGAAAATTTTTCAGTGCGGAGAGCGCAAAAGCGGTCCAAGGCAGTGATAGGGCGTGGGGTCTGGACAACTTCCGCGACGAACGGAACATGCTGGTATTCGGGTGTCCGTCTGCATGTGGCCCATTCGGGTGGATGAGCCGGGCTCAACTACTGTGCCTGGTGCGGCATTGAATGTTAGGGATTTTGTTGCCCATGCTGTTGCCCATTCAGTGCCGATTGGGAATCCTTTTATCCGATTTCGGGCCTAGCATCCGAGTGCAAGTTGCTGATACGAGAGATGGCCCTTCGTGAATAGGGCTTTAGGAAACCGTCGCTCTATCCATCTGAGCTACAGGGCCACTGCATTTGAGTTTACAACGAGCTACCTGCACTAGAGCATGCGCGGCGTTCAGGCGACGCGCAGGCGAATGTCTGCATCGTATCGACGCTGGGCTGCGCTTCTACGGCGCAAGACCGCCCAAAAAATGGATCGCAAGAACAGATCGGAGAAAGAAAGATGAGTGTCATGTTGCAGGCCTTTTACTGGGATAGTCCTGCCAAGGAAAACAAAGTGGGAGAGTGGTGGAATGTAGTTGCGGAGAAGCTTGAATCACTGAAGGCGGCGGGCTTTAATGCTCTGTGGCTTCCGCCGGTGTCAAAGGCCGCGAGCATCACGTCGATGGGCTACGATCCATATGATTATTTCGACTTTGGCGATTTCGATCAGAAAGGCGGAGTGAAGACTTACTTCGGAAACAAGGTGGAGCTTGAGAAGTTGATTGCTAAGGCCCATGAATTCGACATGCAGGTGTATGCCGACATGGTGATCAATCATAACTCAGGCGCGGACGAGGAGGAAAAGAATCCTCTGGACGGGGAGACACGGTGGACGAAGTTCAAGCCGAAGAGCGAGCGTTTCCCGCGCGACTGGAACTGTTTTCATCCCAGCAGGTACGAGGTGACGCTGGAGGGCGAGGTCTTCGCAGGCTTTCCGCACCTGTGCCACAGGAACCCGCTGGTCTACACGTGCCTGATGGAGTATGCGCAGATGCTGATCGAGGAGATCGGGTTCGACGGATTCCGCTTCGATTTTGTAAAGGGATATGGTCCGTGGATGGTGGGCACGATCGCGAAGTATCGGTACCAGCGCGATGGGAAGGACATTACTCCGTTCACCGTCGGCGAATATTGGGAGGATAACGAGAGTATCGATCAGTGGCTGGAAGTGGTGAACGGCTTTTCCGATAACCAGATTGCCGCCTTCGATTTTCCCTTGCGCTACCGGCTGAAGGATATGTGTGACACGCTGAATTATGACCTGCGCAAGCTGACAGAAGACGGCGTGATTGTATCCAAGCGTCCGGCGCATGCCGTCACGTTCATTGACAACCACGACATGCAGAACGATGGGGTGGCGATCGCGAATGACAAGATGATGGCCTATTCGTACATCCTGATGCATGAGGGATATCCTTCAATCTTCTGGCTGGACTACTTCAACTTTGAGTTGGCGCGGCCGGGAACGATGAACGGAATCGATGCGCTGATCAACGTACACCACAAGTTCGCGGGTGGCGAGACACAAATACTGCACGCCGATCCTGATCTCTACGTGATGCAGCGGACCGGATTCGAGCGGCAACCGGGCCTGGTATTTGTGCTGAACAATCTGGGCAACCAGTGGAGCGGCACGTCGGTCAAGACGCAATGGAAGAATCAGAAGTTCGTGCCGGTGGCGTGGGACGGGCACGATCTTGCCCATCCGGACGAACGGACGACAGACGATGAGGGGAATTCCGAGTTTCCGGCTCCGCCGCGGGGCTTCGCCGTCTATGTTCCGGTGTGAGGCGATCGATAAGGCGCACCGGTCCACGCGCGGCACGCATCTGTGGGGCAGAATGGTCTGAATTCTGCCCGTCGCGGTTTTCAGCTTTTTTGCCATTTGTTCACCGTCCATTCCACCGTTCGTGGCAATGTTGTAGTTTGGACTCGCAACTGTTTCTGAACCTTTCCATTCACCTCTCACCAAGGAGCGTCTCCCGTGGCAAAGGCAAAGCAGGTGAAAGCGCCAGTACAGCAGCCCCTCTCCGACGAGCAATTACGCAAGATGCATGCCTATTGGCGGGCAGCGAATTATCTCTCTGTCGGGCAGATTTATCTGAAGGACAATCCGCTCCTGGAGCGGCCTCTGACGCTGGATGATGTGAAGCCGCGCCTGCTTGGACACTGGGGAACAACGCCAGGATTGAACTTTCTGTATGTCCATCTGAACCGGCTGATCTGCGAGCACAACATAAACATGATGTACGTGATCGGGCCGGGGCACGGCGGCCCGGGTATCGTCGCGCATACGTATCTCGAGGGCTCGTATACAGAGATCTATCCGAACATCGAGCGCGACCGCGACGGCATCAAGCGGCTCTTCCGGCAGTTCTCCTGGCCCTACGGGATCCCGAGCCACGTTGCGCCGGAGACGCCGGGATCGATCCACGAAGGCGGAGAGCTAGGCTACTCGCTGCTGCACGCTTACGGGGCGGCGTTTGATAATCCGGATCTGCTGGTAGCGTGCATTGTCGGCGATGGCGAAGCGGAGACGGGCGCGCTAGCGACAAGCTGGCACTCGAACAAGTTTCTGAACGCTGTGACGGATGGAGCAGTGCTTCCGATACTGCACCTGAACGGCTTCAAGATCGCGAATCCGACGGTGCTGGCTCGTATCCCGCAGCCGGAACTCGAAGCGCTGATGCGCGGCTACGGATATAAGCCATTCTTCATCACCGGCGATGATCCGGTGACAATGCACCAGGAGATGGCGGTGCTGCTGGATACGGCTTATGACGAGATACACGCGATCCAGAAGAAGGCACGGGAGACCGGCGATCTGACGCGGCCAATCTGGCCGATGATCGTGATGCGGACTCCGAAGGGCTGGACCGGTCCGAAAGTAGTGGATGGTAAGCCGGTGGAGGGGACGTGGCGCGCGCACCAGGTTCCGTTTTCGGAAGTCCGCGGGAAGCCGGAGCATCTGAAGCTGCTTGAAGAGTGGATGCGCAGCTACAAGCCGGAAGAGCTGTTCGACGAGAACGGGACGTTTCGCGACGAGTTCGCCGACATCGCGCCGAAAGGAAGGCTGCGCATGGGGATGAATCCCCACGCGAATGGCGGCCTGCTACTTGAGTCGCTGCGCCTGCCTGACTTTGCCAATTACGAGGTGAAGACACCCGAGCCAGGCGCGGTAGACGCAGAGGCCACGCGGGTCTTGGGGTATTTTCTTCGCGATGTGATGAAGTCGAATCTGGCGTCGCGAAACTTCCGCGTCTTCGGGCCGGATGAGACGGCCTCAAACCGGCTGGAGGCGATCTATCAGGTTTCGAAGAAGCGATGGGAGGCGGAAGTAGAAGAGGTCGATGAGAATCTCGACCCAGACGGACGCGTGATGGAGGTTCTCAGTGAGCACATGTGCGAAGGATGGCTGGAAGGCTATCTGCTGACCGGACGCCATGGCTTTTTCTCGTGCTATGAGGCGTTCATTCACATCATCGACTCGATGTTTAACCAGCATGCCAAGTGGCTGAAAGTGGTGCACGACTTGCCGTGGCGCAAGCCGATCGCGTCGCTGAATTATTTGCTGTCGTCGCATGTCTGGCGGCAGGACCACAACGGCTTTTCGCACCAGGATCCGGGATTCATCGACCACGTCGCAAATAAGAAATCGGATGTTGTGCGTATCTATCTGCCTCCGGATGCAAATACGCTGCTTTCGGTGGCCGATCACTGCCTCCGCAGCCGGAACTATGTGAATCTGATCATTTCGGGCAAGCAGCCCGCGCCGGTGTGGCTCAGCATGGACGCTGCGATCCGGCATTGCACCGTGGGACTGGGCATCTGGGAGTGGGCTTCGAACGACGACGGAGGCGAGCCCGACGTGGTGATGGCCTGTTGCGGCGACGTACCCACGCTGGAGACGATGGCGGCGGTGTCTCTACTGCGCGAGCACGTTCCAGAGTTGAAGATCCGCGTGGTCAACGTGGTTGACCTGATGGCGCTGCAGCCGGTATCGGAGCATCCGCATGGGATTCCGGATGAGGATTTCGATCGGATGTTCACTTGCGATAAACCGGTAATCTTCGCTTTCCACGGCTATCCCTGGATCATTCACCGCCTTACGTACCGACGGAAGAATCACAGCAACATCCACGTTCGGGGATACAAGGAAGAAGGAACGACGACGACCCCTTTCGACATGTGTGTGAGGAACGACATGGACCGCTATCACCTGATGCTCGATGCGATCCTACGGGTACCGAAGCTCGCCAACAGATACGATGAAGCGGCCCAGAAGTTCAGTGAACTGCGGCAGAAGCATACGCTATACGTCTCGCAGTACGGCGAAGACCTGCCCGAGGTCCGGAACTGGCGCTGGGGAAACGCGAAAGGCGCGGCGCGCTCTTCCGGCCAGGATACGGGTGCGGACAACGCATGAGTCCGGGGCGAAGTCCGATTCTGGCGATCAACAGCGGCTCCTCGACGCTCAAGTTCGGCTTGTTCACCGAAGAGGCGGGCGAGGAGCATGCGCTGGCCAGAGGAAGTGCCGACGGTATCGGGAAAGATACAGGCAAGCTGGAAATTCTGGACGGCGAAGGCAAGACTCTTCGCTCGGAAAATAAGAAGTACGGCTCTCAGAATGACGCACTGAGCGAGGTTGCTGGCGCTCTCGCCTCGCTGGGCCTTGCGCAACCAGTAGCGGTTGGCCACCGCATGGTGCACGGTGGCCCGAAGCTGCGTGACCACATGCGCATCACTTCGGACGTGATGCAGACATTGGAATTGGCAATTCATTTTGCTCCGCTGCATATTCCTACGTCGCTCGAGCTGATTCGCGGTACTGAGAAGATTTATCCGGAGCTACCGCAGTTTGCATGCTTCGATACAGCCTTTCACCAAACGATGCCGGAGAAGGCATATCACTACCCGCTGCCGGAGAAATATCTGGAGCAGGGCGTGCGGCGGTATGGATTTCACGGGCTGTCGTATTCGTCGATCGTGCATCAGCTTGGGCCAGAACTGAAGGCGCGAACGGTGGTGGCACACCTTGGCAGCGGCGCCAGCCTGGCCGCACTACGCGATGGCAAGTCGGTCGATACGAGCATGGGAATGACGCCGACGGGCGGGATTCCCATGGGGACGCGACCGGGAGATCTCGATCCGGGTGTGCTGCTGTACATCCTGAGGACGGAGAAGCCCGACACAAATGCTATTGAGGCAATGTTGAATCACAAATCAGGTCTGGCGGCGCTGGGTGGGACCAGCGACATGCGGAACCTTCAGAAGGCCGCGACCGAGGGAGATCAGGCGGCAAAGCTGGCAATCGAGGTCTTCTGCACGGCGGTGGCGAAGACAATCGCGGAGTATGCGGTTTCGCTTGGTGGCATGGAGATGCTGGTCTTTGCTGGCGGAATCGGCGAACGCAGCGCGCCGGTGCGGGCCAACGTGTGTGGGAGACTCGGGCTGCTGGGTGTGAATCTCGATGCGGGGCGAAATGATGCTTCGGAACCGGTGCTGTCGAGCGGCGCAAGTCTAATCGAGGTACGGATCGTTCCTGCGCAGGAAGAGATACAGATTGCCCGCGAAGTCCGGGCGCGGCTGTAGCAACGGTCAGCGGCTGATGCCGTGAGCGCGCAACTGATGCGCTATAGCTTCGAGCACTCTTTCAGGATTGATGTCCTTCGGCACTTCGATATTCGTCTTGGCGCACATTTGCGCGGCGAGGCGCGCGGCGATCTGAGCGCGGGTGTTGAGATCCATGTCCAGGGCGCGCGAGAAGAATCGGTCGATCACATTGAGATCTTCGGCGGAGAGTCGGGCAATAGAGTCTGCGGGCAGCGCGACCGCGAGATTGTGTTGCGAGAGAAAGTCCGGTTCTATTTCAGCCGGCTGGAAGGCGGCGGCGGTGATGGTTCGCGGACCGGTGCCACCCCAGATGGGCTCTTCGGTCGGCCGCTCATGGACGACGAGGGTTCCGGCGGTGAGGTCTCCCAGTCGCTTGTGCTGACGGTTGCAGGCCATGGCGATGATGCCGACGAGGTAGAACGACGGCAGTAGGTCGACTATGCGGATGAGGTTGCGAATCAGCGACTCGAAGAAGGTAATCTGGCGGCCTGAATCCTGGATGACGCGGATCTTGAAGAGCTTCTTGCCCGGCGTCTGACCATTCCAGAAGGCCTCGAAGAGCGTGAAGTATCCCCAATACATCAGGAAGTGGAAGAGGATGAGCCCGGCGATGAGCCATTTTTCGCCGGTGTGCGAGAGCTCGCCTGTGGTGCCGCTCCTGGGGGCAGCGGAGATGATCAGGATGAAGATGAGGACGAGTGCGACGTAGGCGGCTGCCTGCAGCAAGGTGTCGATGAGGATTGCCAAGAAGCGGCTGCCGATGCCGGCGAGCGGGAAGCGGATGGAGACCTGCTCGGGCGTGTCGATTATGAGCTGGTCGGGAAGATCGTTCATTTATGATTCTGGTTTCCGTCGTCTTATGATTTCCAACCGCTGGATTGAGCAACGCAAAGGTGCGTGGAGCCGGCTGGACGCTCTGGCGAACCAAGTGGAAAGTTCGGGGATCGGCACCCTATCCGGCGGCGAGCTGCGGGAGTTCGGGCTGCTGTACCGCCAGGTGGCGGCGGATCTTTCGGCTGTTCGTTCGGACCAGGCCTCCCGCACGCTCGAAGAATACCTTAACCAGCTGCTGAGCCGCGCGCATAATCGCATCTATTCCGGGCGTAAATCGGGGGTCGGGGCGGTGGTGCGGTTCATGGCCGAGGAGTACCCCCGGGCGTTCCGGCGGCTGTTCCCGTACGTGCTTACTTCCCTTCTGATCTTCCTGGCCGGGGCGGCGCTGGGGACACTGCTTACGTTGAGCCGGCCGGAGTTCATGCGGCTCTTCCTGGGGCCGGCGATGCTGCAGACTATCGACCGGCACCAGATGTGGACGCACTCGCTGCTGAGCATGAAGCCGCAGGCTTCATCGGCGATCCTGACCAACAATATCGGCGTGTGTTTCGTCACGTTTGCCGGCGGGATCGTCGGGGCGTTCGGGACGATCTTTCTGCTGTTCAACAACGGTCTGCAGATGGGCGTGATCAGCACGGCGTGTGCGCGGGCGCACATGGCGCTCGACCTCTTCAGCTTCGTCTCGGCGCATGGGGCGCTGGAGTTGCCGAGCATTTTTATCGCCGGTGGGGCGGGGCTGCGGCTGGGCGCCGGGCTGCTCTTCCCTGGCATGCTAACGCGGCGGGACTCGCTGGCGATGGGGGCGAAGGAGGCCATCCGGCTGCTGGCGGGTGTGGTGCCGCTGCTGGTGGCGGCGGGGATTCTGGAGGCGTTCCTTTCGCCTTCGGGTGCGCCCGTGGCAGTGAAGTTTGCGGTCGGCGCAGTGCTGCTGACCGGGCTGGGATTTTGGCTGGTCGAAGGCGGCCGGCGGACAGGTTAACCCCCACCCCCCTGTTTTCCTATGGTTTTGAACTCATTGATTCGGCATGAGTTATCGGTTATAGCTTGTAACTCACTAATTTCCTTAGCGATAGCTGTAACTGTTTCACCTGTCAAGGTTTATGAGCGCAAAAACGTGTCTGGCTTGTAATCGTTTGATTTCATTGGATCAATTTGTAACCGATTGTCCCAGCTCAGTTTAGATAGAGATATTGCTCGATGCCGCTTGGGCTCTTGTTAGCAGCCGAGGCGGATTGCTGTGAAAGTTCGGCGCAGAGAGAGATCCTCGGTGCTTCTCCGTGAGTAAAAAAAGGCCTGCCGGAGCGAGCCTTTTTAATCGTCTATTTCTATTTTATCGGGTGGGCAGAAATAGTCGGCCAAGTTTTCCGGGCAAGCTTCGGTCTCAAATCAAAGGGTTGCGGAGAAATTGTACCCAACAGAGTTGACAGGCTCTGGGGTTCGGCAGGCAAGTCGAAAATGAAGGCGAGTATTCAGGTAAAGACAAGCAGACGTCTCGTTACCAATCTGCCAGCAAAAACTCTAAGAAATCAGGGATAGCTATAGGCCAGGTTGTCGAAGCGCAGCGCATGGCCGTTTGTAAAGTCGAAGATCACTTTGGAACTTGGGGCCCGCCAGCCGGTTCTCAAGCGAAGAAGTTCTTTTGGCTTGATTGTGTAGGAAGCGCCAGGAGTCTCAGGCGAACTAACAGTCAATGTTGCATCACTATCTGCGTCGTTATAGACATCGATGCCTGCAAAGATGCGTGGCGCATAAAAGTGAAATTCTCCCTGCTTTGCTTTTGGATCTGACACGACGAGCGTAAAGGTCCCGAACTTTCCGAAGGGCGTGCCAATCTCCCACTCTCCGCTGCCCCAATCGATCACACCCGAAGGATATTGGCCGAGCAAGGGTGTTCCCGCGGCAAGGTGCGGATCGTCAAAGGTAATGAATGAAGGTGGTACCTGATCGCTCTTTCCTTGAATGTCGACATCTCTCGAACTGGTGTGGCGAATGGAGAGCGTGCGCGTCTTTTCGTCGAAGGTATATCCCTCGCGCTGCAAATTGCTGCGGCGAGAAATCGACCTTCCCCCGACATTTATGAAATCAGGAACAAAGTTCAGGCGAAGTACATCTGTTGAGCCCGTGTCGAAGGTTGAGTACGTGACGCTGCCAGCGCCGTATGCAACCTTTGTGACCACTGAGAGAGAACCCAGCAGATGCGACTCATCGGCCGGAGCCCACTCCGGCACGCCCCAGAAAGCATCCATCATCCTTCGGGGTCCATCCGCCAATTCATCGGTGAACCACCATTGGTTGCTGAAGGGAGCGTGGGCTGCGGCAGAGAGTCCCTGGAAATATGTAACCCAATTGTAGGTTCGATATGCAGCCTGCTTGTAAGCAATGTCTCCCGTCTTTGCGTAGTAGAGGGCTTCGACAGCAGCAAGCCTTGAGCTATGGCTGTCACAGCATTGGTTCGGCAGGTTGCAACAGAACTCTTTTCCGTTCCCCTGTTCAGTTGTAACCATTGCGCCGTGCACCATGTATTTGGGCCACTTTGGCGTAGTCTTCACCCAGTCAATCAGTTGGCGTGCATGCTCGCGCCACTCGGGATCCTTCTCCGGATGCAGGAGGACATAACGAGCAAATTCGAGCGGGATGACCTGGTTCATGTTGTCCATGCTGCCCTGGACGTCTTCAAAGTAGCCAACCCACACATTGTTGTGCATAGGGTATTTCATCAACCACGCCCAGGCGCCCTGACGAACCCGCTTATAGGAAGCGGTATTCCCCTGATCGAGGCGAATCAGTTCGTCGAACAGCATGATGGGTTCGACGACGTTGGCGGAGTAAGGAAACATTCCCTTTCCGTTCTTGAGACTGCCGTCGCGCGCATGGCAGCGAAACGGCCAGGGCGAGTTGTTTTCATCGCCGGGCTTGAAATTTTTGGCGAGGGCTTCGGCGCAACGAATTGCCGCGCGCAAATACTTCGTATTACCCGTCATTTCGTACAGCCGGAGATAGGCGTAACCGTCTTCTCCGACGACGTGGGGCTCGACAAAGTCTTCTCCGTGCTGGCTCCAGCCGGTGTAGCGAGCGCTGCCCGGATTCGCGGACGGATACGGCACCTGGGACCAGGCGTAGCCTTCAGGAGTAAGACCATTCTCCAGTTCGTAATCGACAAAATTTTCAAGGAATTCCAGAGTGTGCGGGTCGCCAGTATAGGGATACAGACGTTCGATAAAGCCCTGCATCATCGCACGTAGATAGCCTGTGGAATTGACCCAGTGCGGGTCCGGGATCAATTCAAATGTCTTGCGGTCAAAATCGAAACAGCAGTAATAGTAGGGCAGCCGCTGGCGATTGTATTGGTCCCATACAATCGTCCACTGCGAAAGAAAATACGCGGAATAAGAGTATCCAGTGTTATCTGGCATTGGCCACGGCAGCAGCTTCCCTTGGCCGTCCAATGCAACGGGCCGGCCGGCGATAGTTGGCTCGTCTACCGTCGAGATGACTGTGAAAGGTTTCTGTTCAGCAACTAACAGTGCGCAAAAGAAGATTGTCAGGAATACTCTCGCCAATGCATCAGGTTTCTTCATCCTCGGGTCAGCGCTGAATAC